>OBKH01000104.1_pt1 | contig 17918 bp, 13 predicted proteins | sample 1496241 | NCBI WGS metagenome assembly OBKH01 (sample SAMN03273953, study PRJEB22546) | soil metagenome | isolation source: rice field elevated CO2 plus elevated temperature | place: India: CRRI Experimental farm Cuttack,Odisha-753006 | collected 2013-12-17 | reverse complement strand
CGAATCTGCTGTGCACAGTGCACATTCGCCCTACTATCGGCTCGTGGCATTGCGGGAAACCTCACCGCGAATACATGAGCTGATCCGCGAGGCAGCGCGAATCGCCCTCAACCCGACCCAGGAATGGCTCGACGAATTCGACCGTGCCATTCTGGCCGCCAACCCATCCATCGCTGCCGACCCCGCCCTGGCCACCGTTGTCAAGCGTTCCAATCGGGCGCATCTCATCCATTTCGCGGCCGCCAACCTGCGCAATCCCGGCGCCCCGGTGCCCGCGAACCTTGGTCCCGAGCCGCTGCGCATGGCCCGTGATCTCGTGCGCGTCGGTTTAGATGCCTTGGCCCTCGACATCTACCGCATCGGACAAAACGTGGCCTGGCGGCGCTGGACGGACATCGCGTTCGGACTGACCTCCGACCCCGACGAGTTGCACGAATTACTGGATGTGCCATTTCGGACAGCCAACGAGTTCGTCGACACCACCCTTGCGGGCATCACCACCGAGATGCAATTGGAACGCGACAAGCTCACCCGCGACGTTCCTGCCGAACGCCGCAAAATCGTCCAGCTGCTCATCGACGGTGCCCCCATCAGCCGTGAGCACGCCGAAGCGCGATTGGGCTACCCTCTCGACCGATCCCACACCGCCGCCGTCATCTGGGGTGACCAGGCCCAGGGCGACCACAGCCACCTGGACCGAGTCGCCGACGCGTTCGGCCATGCCGGCGGATGCCCGCACCCGCTGGTCGTGGTAGCCGGCGCCGCGACTCGCTGGGTGTGGGTAAAAGACGCCCCCGGGTTTGACATCGACCTGATTCACGAGGTGCTCCATGACATACCCGACGCGCGTATCGCCATCGGGGCCACCGCGCCGGGAATCGAGGGGTTCCGGCGCAGCCACCGAGACGCACTCACCACCGCTCGGATGATTATCCGGCTGGAATCACCGCACCGAGTCGCCTTTTTCACCGACGTCGAGATGGTCGCGTTGCTCACCGAAAACGCCGAGGGTGCCGACGACTTCATCCAACGCACCCTCGGAAACCTCGAGTCGGCCAGCCCGGCTCTGAAAACGACGCTATTGACCTTCATCAACCAGCAGTGCAACGCTTCTCGGGCCGCGAGACTTCTCTTCACCCACCGCAACACCTTGATGAACCGACTCGAGACCGCGCAACGACTTCTGCCCCGCCCTCTCGCCGACACCACCATTCACGTCGCCGTCGCACTCGAAGCCCAGCAGTGGCGGGAGAAGCCAACCAGCGATCCTCCGGCAAAGAAAGAGTCGAATGGCACCAAGATGCGTTAGCAAGACAGCGCAGCACAGACCGCTACGCTACGGCAGCAGCACGACCGAGCCGACCGTCTTGCGAGCCTCCAGGTCCTGATGGGCGCGCAAGGCGTCGGCCAGCGGGTAACGTCCGCCGACCGCCACGGTGATCGCTTCGCTGCCGATCGCGTCGAACAGCTCAGCGGCCCGCCAGCTGAACTCCTCGCCGGTGCGGGTGAAGTGGAACAGCGAGGGACGGGTGAGGTACACCGATCCGGCGGCATTGAGGCGCTGCGGATCGACCGGTGGAACCGGACCGCTGGCGGCGCCGAACAGTGCTAATGTCCCGCGGACAGCCAGGCTGGCTAGGCTGGCGTCGAAGGTGGTGGCGCCGACACCGTCGTAAACGGCTTGCACACCGGTGCCGCCGGTCAGTTCGCGAACCCGCCCGGCGAACTGCCAGGCATCCTCCGGGTAGTCGAGAACCACGTCCGCGCCGGCATCCTTGGACAGCTTGGCCTTCTCCGCCGTCGAAACGGTGGTGATCACCCGCACCCCCAGGTGAGTGGCCCATTGTGTCAGGATCAAGCCGACGCCGCCGGCGCCAGCATGCACCAAGACGGTGTCACCACGCTTCACCGGGTACACCGACTTCAGTAGGTAATGCGCCGTCAGGCCCTTCAGCAGCGCCGAAGCCGCTACCTCAGACGTGACGTCGTCGGGGACCTTGGCGGTCAGAGATGCTGGCGCTGTGCAGAATTCGGCGTAGGCGCCGTTGGCTGAGGCGCTGACCACGCGGTCGCCGACGCTGATGGCGGTGTCGGCTGCGGTAACCCCTGGGCCGACGGCCTCCACCGTGCCGCATACCTCGGAGCCGATGACGAACGGGAGTTCGCGCGGATATTGCCCGGAGCGGAAGTAGGTGTCGATGAAGTTGACACCGATGGCCTCGGCCTTGATCAGGAGCTCGCCGTGGCCGGGTTGAGGTTGCGGCTGGTCGACGTGGCGTAAGACGCCTGGCCCGCCGGTTTCGGTGACTTCGATTGCGTGCATGTGGCTATCATGCCCGGGCATGAAGCTTGCCCGGCCGGACGTCTTCCATCCGCGCGTCGTTTTGGCGGGTTGGCCACAGCAGCCCGCCGGTGACGGCGACGATGCTGGGCTGGTTGCGGCCCTGCGCCACCGCGGCTTGCATGCTGGTTGGCTGTCTTGGGACGATCCCGAAATAGTCCACGCGGATCTGGTGATTTTGCGGGCTACCCGCGATTACCCCGCGCGGCTCGACGAGTTTTTGGCCTGGACTACCCGCGTGGCCAATCTGCTGAACTCGCGGCCGGTGGTGGCCTGGAATGTCGAGCGCCGTTACCTACGTGACCTGATGGATCGGGGGGTGCCGACCGTGCCCGGCGAGGTGTATGTGCCGGGAGAGCCGGTCCGGTTGCCACGCAAAGGCCAGGTCTTCGTCGGTCCGACCATCGGTACCGGGACACGGCGCTGTAGTGCCCGGTTCGCTGCCGAGTTCGTCGCGCAACTGCACGCGGCCGGCCAGGCGGTGCTCGTTCAGCCCGGAGGTTCCGGTGACGAGACCGTGTTGGTCTTCCTTGGCGGTGAGCCGTCGCATGCGTTTACCAAGCAGGCCGACACTTGGCGCCAGACCGAGCCCGACTTCGAAATCTGGGACGTGGGTGCGGCCGCCGTGGCCGGCGCGGCCGCGCAGGTGGGTGTTGACCCAGGTGAGCTGCTCTACGCGCGGGCCCACATCACAGGTGGAAGCCGAGATCCCCGGTTGCTGGAATTGCAATTGGTGGACCCGTCGCTGGGCTGGCAGTGGCTGGACCCAGACATCCGCAATCTTGCCCAGCGTGACTTCGCGCTATGCGTCCAGTCAGCGTTGGAGCGGCTGGGGCTGGGCCCGTTCTCCCATCGACGCCCATAGCGCGGCGGTGGCCGCCGTAACCGCCGCGGCACCGGCCACGTGAATGGCGACCAGGGCGGCGGGTACCCCGGTGAAGTATTGCGTGGTACCGACGGCGGCTTGCGTGGCAACCAGGGCGAGCAGCACGGCGAGTCGCACCAGAATCGCCCGGGTGGCACCCACGGCCAGCAGCCCGAAACCCAACCCGATCAGCAGCGCAAGGTAGGCAACCAACAGCGACGAATGCATATGCACCAAGGTGGTGATTTCGACTTTCAGCCGCGGCACGGTCCGGCTGGGGCTGCGATCTCCCGCGTGCGGGCCTGCCGCCGTGACTAGCGTGCCCGTCACCAGCACCGCGGCCAGGTTCAGCGCGCTGAGCGCCGTGAGCGCACGCAACGGGCTGACCACCAGTTCGTGGACGACTCCGTCATCGGGCTGGCCGATCTTGACGTAGAGCAGCACCGCCAGCCACACCATCGTCATCGACGCCAGCAGGTGGATGGCCACCGTCCACCACAGCAGCCCGGTGCGTACGGTGATGCCACCGATCATCGCCTGCACCACCGTCGACACCGGCATCAGCCACGCGTAGGCCAGGACTTCCGTGCGCCGGCGCGCCCGGGTGACGACCAGCACGGCCAGTGCCGCGGCTATCACCACCGCAAACGTGACCATCCGGTTGCCGAACTCGACCGCCTGATGGACCCGCGGCACCTCGGCGACCACCACCGGGGTGAAGCTACCCGGAAAACACTGCGGCCAGGTCGGACACCCCAGGCCTGAGGCGGTAACCCGGACGATTGCCCCGGTGACGGCGATGCCGCCCTGGGTGAGGATGACGATTGCGGCGATGACCCGCTGGACACGCAGGCTGGGAGACACCGCCCGATCGTAAGGCACCAAAAACTACACGCTGTAGTACGGGCGGACCGGTGTCGAAACTGCAACCACGCACCGATGCGTCGGCGTGTCTTGTGCGTGGTTGCAGTGTCGCGAAGCCGGGCGGCCGGTTCAGGTGAACCGGAACCAGCGCAGTGCGGCCAGTGCGGCCAGCGCGCCCCACACCGCTAGGACGACGATCCCGAACCAGTCCACCGACACGGTCATGGCCTGCGACAGCGCCTCGGTGAGCGCGCCCGACGGGGTAACCCGAGCCACCCATTTGAACGCCGTCGGGATCACGTTCGACTCCAAGGTCAGCGCACCGAAACCGGCGAATACGAACCACATCAGGTTGGCGACGGCGAGAACGATCTCGGCTCGCAAGGTGCCGCCGAGTAGCAGGCCGAGCGCCGCAAAGCCCGCGGTACCCAGCGCGATGATCCCGGCGCCCAATGTCAGGGCCGTCAGCGCCGGCCGCCAGCCGAGCGCAAAGCCGATGGCGCCCAAGATGATGGCCTGCAAGAACACCACGGCAACCACTGCCAGCGACTTGCCGGCGATGATCCCCCAAACCGGCAGCGGGGTAGCACCGAGTCGTTTGAGGGCGCCGTAGCGGCGATCGAACGCGACCGCGATGGCTTGCCCGGTGAATGCGGTGGAGATCACCGCAAGCGCCATGATGACCGGAACAAAGGTGGCGGCGCGGTTGTGGCCGAACGAGCCCATCGGCAGCAAAGTCAGCCCGACCAGCAGGGTGATCGGGATGAACATGGTCAACAGCAGTTGCTCGCCGTTGCGTAACAGCAGCTTCAATTCCAGGCTGAACTGTGCGGCAAGCATCAGGGGGACGGCGTTGGGGCGGGGGTCCGGGCTGAAGGTGCCCGCGGGAAAAGCGGGGCGATTGGTTTGGGTCACTGCCGCAACTTCCTGCCGGTGAGATCCAGGAACACGTCTTCGAGGCTGCGTTGCTCGACCCGCATGTCGGTGGCTAGCACGTCGATTTGTGCGCACCACGCGGTGACCGTCGCCAGCACCTGCGGGTCAACCGGACCTTCGACCAGGTACTCGCCCGGGGTCAGCTCGGTGGCCTGGTAGCCCTCGGGCAGTGCCGAGGCCAGCAGCGACAGGTCGAGCCGCGGCGGCGCGGTGAACCGCAACTGGTCTTTGGCGCCGCTGCGCATCAGTTCTGCCGGTGTGCCTGCGGCCACCGTCACCCCGTGGTCGATGATCACCAACCGATCGGCGAGTTCCTCGGCCTCCTTGAGATGATGCGTGGTCAGCACCACGGTCACGCCATCGCGGCGCAGCGCGTCGATCAACTCCCACACCAGTACCCGGGCATGGGCATCCATGCCCGCGGTGGGCTCGTCGAGGAACACCAGTTGGGGACGCCCGACCAGCGCGCAGGCCAGCGCGAGTCGTTGCTGCTGCCCGCCGGAGAGCCGTCGATAGGTGGTGCGGGCGGCCTCGGTGAGACCCAAGGTGTCCAGTAGCCAGTGCGGGTCCAGCGGGTTGGCGGCGTAGGACGCGACCAGATCCAGCATTTCGCCGGCGCGTGCCGCCGGGTAGCCGCCGCCACCCTGCAACATCACGCCGATGCGTGCGCGCAGGCGTGCGTTGTCGGTGATCGGGTCCAGTCCAAGTACCTCAATGCTGCCGGCGTCCGGGCGGACGAAGCCCTCGCACATCTCGACGGTCGTGGTCTTGCCCGCGCCGTTGGGGCCCAGCAGCGCCATCACTTCGGCGTCATGCACGTCGAGATCGAGGTTGGAAACGGCGGTTATTGACCCGTATCGCTTACATACCCCGCGAAGCCGCAGTACCACCTCGGGGGTGTCTGGGGCGCGGTTCACGAGCGCCGCTCCTCCTCATCGCTTCGCTCTGCATCGTCGTCGGCGCGGTTCACGAGCGCCGCTCCTCCTCATCGCTTCGCTCTGCATCGTCGTCGGCGCGGTTCACGAGCGCCGCTCCTCCTCATCGCTTCGCTCTGCATCGTCGTCGGCGCGGCTCACGTGGAATCAGCGTAGGCGTCGGGCGCTGCCGTCGGCCGGCGGGTCGCAGGGGTCTTGCTGGCCGACTCCGCGGCGGTGACCACTTGCTCGGCTGCAAGTGGCCGCCATGGTAACCGGGTGTAGGTCAGGGCAATCAGGAGGATCACGATGATGGCGCTGGCCGCGGTCGCATCCACGATCTGAAACAGCGCGAAGCGGTCACCATTGGCGGTCGGACCGAAAATTCCGACGATGAGGGTGGCCAGGATTGCCGCTACCCGAAATCCCGGGCGGGTTGCCCAGGCGGCCAGCGGAATTATCGCCCACAGCAGGTACCAGGGCTGCACGACGGGAAACAGCAGCACGGTGACAGCTAGCGCAACGCCCAGGCCGCCGATCGGGTGCAGCCGGCCGCGGAGCACGGCCAATAACAGCCAGCACACCATCACCGTGATGATCAGCACGCCGATGGCGCGGGTGAGTGACAACACGGCGGTGGTGTGATCACCCAGGCCCAGCAGGATGCCGACGTGCCCGGTGCCCAGGGCCAGCAGTGTCGGCGGCGACATCCAGCTGCGCACCACATTGGCGGTGCCCAGCGTGTTGATCCAGCCGAATCCGAGACCGCTGGCCCAACCCAGGATGGCCATTATCGCCAGCGTTAGACTCGCCATCACAGCGGCGGCGAGCAGCAGTGCTCGCAAGTTGCCACCCCAGCGGTATGCCAGCACTGTCGTGACGAAGCCCATCGCCAGCAGCGAGGGTAGCTTCACTTGCGACGACAGCGTGATCAGGATGGAACCCGCCAGCAGCATGGCCAGGGGCCCCCATTCCGGACGGGGTTTGACTGCCCGGCTCGCGCCCGCACGCGGGGATGCCCCCAGCTCGGGCCGCCGGCTGGCCCGTATTGTGGCGGGGCCCAACCGCCAGGTTTCGGGCGACGGGCGTGGGGTATTCGCCATATCAAGGCCGCGCAGCGCGAATTCGACGCCGGTCAGCATCAGCCCGAGCATCAGCGCTTCGTTGTGGATGCCGGCGACCAAATGCATGATCAGCAGCGGATTGGCCGCGCCTAGCCACAGCGCGCTGACCTCGGCGACGCCACAGCGCTGAGCTAGCCGAGGGGTCGCCCACACGATCAGGGTCACACCGATCAACACCACAAGCCGGTGGCAGAGCACGGCAGCGACGATGTTTTCCCCAGTCAGCGACGAGATTCCGCGGCCGATCCACAAGAACAGCGGACCATATGGCGCCGGTGTCTCCCGCCACAGGCTGGGCACCGACAGGGTGAACACGTGGCCGAGGCCCAAGCCGGACGCCGGACCCACCCGGTAAGGGTCGAGTCCGTCCCTGCCGATCTCACTTTGGGCTAGATATGAGTAGACATCCTTGCTGTACATCGGTGGTGCGATCAATAGCGGCAGCATCCAGAGCAGCAGGGTGCGGTCCAGTTTGCCGCGCGACATCCGCCGCCTGCCCAGCGTGAACCGGCCGAGCATCAGCCAGGCCAGCGCCATCATGACCGCCCCGGTCGTGGTCATGGTCAACGACACCGTTTGGATTCGTGACGGCAGATTGAGCAGCCGGACCCCGAAGGTGGGGTCCTGGACGACGGGTCGGGCCCCGGCGCCCAGGGCGCCGATGGCCATCAGGACGGTGCCGGTGGCCCCAAACAGGCGGGTGCGCGCCAGCGCGGTGAGCTCGGTAGTGGTCAGCGGTGCACCCACCGCCTGCTCGTCGCCATGCAGGCTGGCGATCGACCAGCTCAGCGTATGGTGGCGGGCTGCCATTGGTGCAGCCTAACGGCATGCCCGGGAATTGCTTAGGCGATCTCAATGTGACCAGCACAACCCTGCCGCATAGGGCATCCCTGGTAGACCGATCAACGGAATTTTGTCACACTGATGTTGTGAAAATCCCGGCGGTCTCTACCACTGTCCCCGCGGCAGTCTCGGACGGTCACACTCGTCGGGCCATTGTGCGCTTGCTGCTGGAATCCGGATCGATCACCGCCGGCGAGATCGGTGACCGGCTGGGCCTGTCGGCCGCCGGTGTGCGGCGTCATCTGGACGCGCTGATCGAGGCGGGTGACGCGGAAGCGTCGGCGGCCGCGCCGTGGCAGCAGGTGGGACGCGGGCGGCCCGCCAAGCGCTACCGGCTGACCGCGGCCGGCCGGGCCAAGCTCGACCACTCCTATGACGACCTGGCGTCGGCGGCCATGCGGCAGCTGCGGGAGATCGGCGGCGAGGAGGCGGTGCGGACGTTTGCCCGGCGCCGTATCGACGCCATCCTGGCCGACGTCGCGCCGGCCGACGGTCCCGACGACGCCGCGCTCGAGGCGGCCGCCGAGCGGATCGCAACGGCGCTCAGCAAAGCCGGCTACGTCGCCACCACCACGCGGGTGGGCGGGCCGATTCACGGTGTGCAAATCTGCCAGCACCATTGCCCGGTATCCCATGTCGCCGAGGAATTCCCCGAATTGTGCGAAACCGAGCAGCAGGCCATGGCCGAGGTGCTCGGCACCCACGTCCAGCGGTTGGCGACCATCGTCAACGGAGACTGCGCCTGCACCACCCACGTACCCCTGTCGCCGGCGCCCAGCCCGCGCCCACCCGCCACCAGCACCGAAGGAGCGTCCCGATGACACTCACCCCAGAGGCCAGCAAGAGCGTTGCCCAGCCCCCGACCCAGGCTCCCCTGACCCAGGAAGAGGCGATCGCGTCGCTGGGCCGGTACGGCTACGGCTGGGCGGACTCCGACGTCGCGGGTGCCAACGCGCAGCGCGGGCTTTCCGAGGCGGTGGTCCGCGACATCTCCGCGAAGAAGAACGAGCCCGATTGGATGCTGCAGTCGCGGCTGAAGGCGCTGCGCATTTTCGACCGCAAGCCCATTCCGAAGTGGGGCTCCAACCTCGATGGCATCGATTTCGACAACATCAAGTACTTCGTGCGCTCCACCGAGAAGCAGGCCGCGAGCTGGGATGATTTGCCAGAGGACATCCGCAACACCTACGACCGGTTGGGAATCCCGGAGGCCGAGAAGCAGAGATTAGTAGCTGGAGTAGCCGCACAATACGAAAGTGAAGTTGTATATCACCAGATCAGAGAGGATCTGGAGGCTCAAGGAGTCATATTTTTAGACACTGATACTGGTTTGCGAGAACACCCGGATATTTTCAAGGAATATTTCGGTACAGTAATCCCTGCCGGCGATAATAAGTTTTCTGCATTGAATACTGCAGTTTGGAGTGGTGGGTCCTTTATTTACGTCCCGCCCGGTGTTCACGTCGACATTCCGCTGCAGGCCTACTTCCGAATCAACACCGAGAACATGGGCCAGTTCGAGCGGACGCTGATCATCGCCGATGAGGGCTCTTACGTGCACTACGTAGAGGGCTGCCTGCCCGCCGGCGAGCTCATCACGACCGCCGACGGCGATTTGCGGCCCATCGAGTCGATTCGCGTCGGTGACTTCGTCACCGGCCACGACGGGCGGCCACACCGCGTCACCGCTGTACAGGTGCGTGACCTCGATGGCGAGCTGTTCACCTTCACACCGATGTCGCCTGCCAACGCATTCTCTGTCACCGCCGAGCACCCCCTTCTCGCTATTCCCCGCGACGAGGTGCGTGTTATGCGGAAGGAACGCAATGGGTGGAAGGCTGAAGTCAACAGCACCAAGCTGCGTAGCGCCGAGCCGCGATGGATCGCGGCGAAGGATGTGGCCGAGGGTGACTTCCTGATCTACCCCAAGCCGAAGCCGATCCCCCACAGGACGGTTTTGCCGCTCGAGTTTGCGCGCCTGGCGGGCTACTACCTGGCGGAGGGTCACGCGTGTCTCACCAATGGCTGTGAGTCGCTGATCTTCTCGTTCCACAGCGATGAGTTCGAGTACGTCGAGGATGTGCGCCAAGCGTGCAAGTCGCTGTACGAGAAGTCGGGATCGGTATTGATCGAGGAGCACAAGCATTCGGCGCGCGTCACCGTGTACACGAAGGCGGGCTATGCGGCGATGCGCGACAACGTCGGCATTGGATCGTCGAATAAGAAGCTGTCGGATCTGTTGATGCGTCAAGACGAGACGTTCTTGCGTGAGCTGGTCGACGCCTATGTGAATGGAGACGGCAACGTCACGCGCCGTAACGGGGCGGTGTGGAAGCGGGTACATACGACATCGCGCCTCTGGGCGTTCCAGTTGCAGTCCATCCTGGCGCGTCTGGGTCACTACGCCACTGTTGAACTGCGCCGACCGGGCGGCCCTGGTGTGATCATGGGCCGCAACGTCGTTCGCAAGGACATCTACCAGGTGCAGTGGACCGAGGGCGGCCGCGGACCGAAGCAGGCCCGCGACTGCGGCGACTACTTTGCGGTGCCAATCAAGAAGCGAGCGGTCCGCGAAGCACATGAGCCCGTCTACAACCTCGATGTCGAGAATCCGGACAGCTACCTCGCCTACGGGTTCGCCGTGCACAACTGCACCGCACCGATCTACAAATCGGATTCATTGCACTCAGCGGTGGTCGAGATCATCGTGAAACCCCATGCGCGCGTGCGTTACACCACCATCCAGAACTGGTCGAACAACGTCTACAACCTGGTCACCAAGCGGGCCCGCGCCGAAGCCGGGGCCACCATGGAGTGGATCGACGGCAACATCGGGTCCAAGGTGACCATGAAGTACCCGGCGGTCTGGATGACCGGCGAGCACGCCAAGGGCGAAGTGCTCTCGGTGGCGTTCGCCGGCGAAGACCAGCACCAGGACACCGGCGCCAAGATGCTGCACCTGGCGCCGAACACGTCGAGCAACATCGTGTCCAAGTCGGTGGCCCGCGGCGGCGGCCGCACCTCCTACCGTGGCCTGGTGCAGGTCAACAAGGGGGCGCATGGGTCGCGGTCCAGCGTGAAATGCGATGCGCTGCTGGTGGATACGGTCAGCCGCAGCGACACCTACCCCTACGTCGACATCCGCGAGGACGACGTCACCATGGGCCACGAGGCCACCGTGTCCAAGGTCAGCGAGAACCAGCTGTTCTACCTGATGAGCCGCGGGCTGACCGAGGACGAGGCGATGGCGATGGTGGTGCGCGGCTTCGTCGAGCCGATCGCCAAGGAGCTGCCGATGGAGTACGCGCTGGAGCTCAACCGGCTGATCGAGCTGCAGATGGAGGGCGCGGTCGGATGACGGCTCCGGGACTGACAGCAGCCGTCGAGGGGATCGCACACAACAAGGGCGAGCTGTTCGCCTCCTTTGACGTGGACGCGTTCGAGGTTCCGCACGGCCGCGACGAGATCTGGCGGTTCACCCCGTTGCGGCGGCTGCGTGGCCTGCACGACGGCTCCGCGCGGGCCACCGGTAGCGCCACGATCACGGTCAGCGAGCGGCCGGGCGTATACACCCAGACCGTGCGCCGCGGCGATCCACGACTGGGCGAGGGCGGCGTACCCACCGACCGCGTTGCCGCCCAAGCGTTTTCGTCGTTCAACTCCGCGACTCTGGTCACCGTCGAGCGCGACACCCAGGTCGTCGAGCCGGTAGGCATCACCGTGACCGGGCCGGGGGAGGGCGCGGTGGCCTATGGGCACCTGCAGGTGCGTATCGAGGAGCTTGGCGAGGCGGTCGTGGTCATCGACCACCGGGGCGGCGGAACCTACGCCGACAACGTCGAGTTCGTTGTCGACGACGCCGCTCGGCTGACCGCCGTGTGGATCGCCGACTGGGCCGACAACACCGTTCACCTCAGCGCGCACCATGCTCGGATCGGCAAGGACGCGGTGCTGCGCCACGTCACCGTCATGTTGGGCGGCGACGTGGTGCGAATGTCGGCGGGCGTGCGGTTCTGCGGTGCGGGTGGGGACGCGGAACTGCTGGGGCTGTATTTCGCCGACGACGGCCAGCACCTGGAGTCGCGGCTGCTGGTGGACCACGCCCACCCCGACTGCAAGTCGAACGTGCTGTATAAGGGTGCACTGCAAGGTGATCCGGCGTCGTCGTTGCCCGACGCACACACGGTCTGGGTGGGTGACGTGCTGATCCGTGCGCAGGCCACCGGCACCGACACCTTCGAGGTGAACCGGAACCTGGTGCTCACCGACGGCGCGCGTGCCGACTCGGTGCCCAACCTGGAGATCGAGACCGGCGAGATCGTCGGCGCCGGACACGCCAGCGCCACCGGTCGCTTCGACGATGAGCAATTGTTCTACCTGCGTTCGCGCGGTATTCCCGAAGCACAGGCCCGCCGGCTGGTGGTCCGCGGCTTCTTCGGTGAGATCATCGCCAAGATCGCGGTGCCCGAGGTACGCGAGCGCCTGACCGCAGCCATCGAACACGAGCTGGAAATCACGGAATCAACGGAAAAGACAACAGTCTCATGACCATTTTGGAAATTAAGGACCTGCACGTCAGCGTGGAGAACCCCGCGGAGGCGGACCACGAGATCCCGATCCTGCGCGGCGTCGACCTCACCGTGAAATCCGGTGAGACACATGCCTTGATGGGACCCAACGGCTCGGGCAAGTCGACGCTGTCCTACGCCATCGCGGGCCATCCCAAATACCACGTGACGTCGGGCACCATTACCCTCGACGGCGCGGACGTGCTGGCGATGAGCATCGACGAACGTGCGCGGGCCGGCCTGTTTCTGGCCATGCAATATCCCGTCGAGGTGCCCGGTGTCTCGATGTCGAACTTCCTGCGCTCGGCGGCAACCGCCATTCGCGGCGAGCCGCCGAAACTGCGGCACTGGGTCAAAGAGGTCAAGGCCGCGATGGCCGCGCTCGACATCGACCCGGCCTTCGCCGAGCGCAGCGTCAACGAGGGTTTCTCCGGTGGCGAGAAGAAGCGCCACGAGATCCTGCAGCTAGAACTGCTCAAGCCCAAGATCGCCATCCTGGACGAGACCGACTCCGGCCTGGACGTCGACGCGCTGCGCGTGGTCAGCGAGGGGGTGAACCGCTACGCCGAATCCCAGCACGGCGGCATCCTGCTGATCACGCACTACACCCGCATCCTGCGCTACATCCACCCGGAATACGTGCACGTGTTCGTCGGCGGCCGCATCGTCGAGTCCGGTGGTTCGGAGCTCGCCGACGAACTCGACCAGAACGGCTACGTGCGTTTCTCCCCCGCAAGCGGGCGGTACCCCCACCAACCCGCGCCAACCGGAGCCTGACATGACGGCCTCGGTGAACTCGCTCGATCTGGCGGCGATTCGCGCCGATTTCCCCATCCTCAAGCGCATCATGCGGGGTGGAAACCCGTTGGCGTATTTGGACTCCGGCGCCACCTCACAACGCCCGCTGCAGGTCCTCGACGCCGAGCGCGAGTTCCTGACCGCGTCCAACGGCGCGGTCCATCGTGGCGCGCACCAGCTGATGGAGGAGGCGACCGACGCCTACGAGCAGGGCCGCGCGGACATCGCGTTATTCGTCGGCGCCGACACGGACGAGCTGGTGTTCACCAAAAATGCCACCGAGGCGCTCAACCTGGTGTCATATGTGCTGGGGGACAGCCGTTTCGAGCGTGCCGTCGGCCCCGGCGACGTGATCGTCACCACCGAGCTGGAGCATCACGCCAACCTGATCCCGTGGCAGGAGCTGGCCCGGCGCACCGGGGCCACATTGCGCTGGTACGGGGTGACTGACGACGGGCGCATCGACCTGGACTCGCTGTATCTGGACGACCGTGTCAAAGTCGTTGCGTTCACCCATCATTCCAATGTGACCGGGGTGCTGACACCGGTGAGCGAGCTGGTCTCCCGCGCCCACCAGTCGGGTGCGCTGACCGTGCTGGACGCCTGCCAGTCGGTGCCGCACCAGCCGGTTGACCTGCACGAACTCGGCGTCGACTTCGCCGCGTTTTCCGGACATAAAATGCTGGGCCCCAACGGAATCGGTGTGCTGTACGGCCGCCGTGAGCTGCTAGCGCAGATGCCCCCATTTCTCACCGGCGGTTCGATGATCGAAACGGTGACCATGGAAGGCGCCACCTACGCGCCGGCGCCGCAACGGTTCGAGGCCGGTACCCCGATGACCTCCCAGGTGGTCGGGTTGGCCGCCGCGGCCCGCTATCTCGGCGCGATCGGCATGGCCGCGGTGGAGGCCCACGAGCGGGAGCTGGTAGCCGCGGCCATCGAAGGCCTGTCCGGCATCGACGGTGTGCGGATCCTTGGCCCGACGTCGATGCGGGACCGAGGGTCGCCGGTGGCGTTCGTCGTCGAGGGCGTGCACGCGCACGACGTGGGTCAGGTACTCGACGACGGCGGCGTGGCGGTGCGGGTCGGGCACCACTGCGCGCTGCCGCTGCACCGCAGGTTCGGTCTGGCCGCCACCGCGCGGGCGTCGTTCGCGGTGTACAACACCGCAGACGAGGTGGACCGCTTGGTGGCCGGCGTGCGGCGATCCCGGCATTTCTTTGGAAGAGCGTGACGTTGCGTCTGGAGCAGATCTATCAGGACGTGATCCTCGATCACTACAAGCATCCGCAGCATCGGGGGCTGCGGGAGCCGTTCGGCGCCCAGGTGTATCACGTGAACCCGATCTGCGGCGACGAGGTCACGCTGCGGGTCGCGTTGTCCGAGGACGGCACCAGGGTCACCGACGTTTCCTATGACGGACAAGGCTGTTCGATCAGCCAGGCCGCGACCTCGGTGCTCACCGAACAGGTAATCGGACAACGCGTGCCGCGGGCGCTGAACATCGTCGACGCCTTCACCGAAATGGTGTCCTCCCGCGGGACCGTGCCAGGCGACGAGGACGTCTTAGGCGATGGGGTCGCGTTCGCCGGGGTGGCCAAATACCCGGCCCGGGTGAAATGCGCGCTGCTCGGATGGATGGCGTTCAAAGATGCGCTGGCCCAAGCCAGCGAAGCCTTCGAGGAGGTTACAGATGAGCGAAACCAGCGCACCGGCTGAGGAATTGCTCGCCGACGTCGAGGAGGCGATGCGCGACGTCGTCGACCCGGAGCTGGGGATCAACGTCGTTGACCTGGGCCTGGTCTACGGCTTGGACGTGCAAGACGGTGACGAAGGGACCGTCGCGCTGATCGACATGACCCTCACGTCGGCGGCGTGCCCGCTGACCGATGTCATCGAGGATCAGTCGCGCAGCGCGCTGGTCGGCAGTGGCCTGGTCGACGACATCCGCATCAACTGGGTGTGGAACCCGCCGTGGGGCCCGGACAAGATCACCGAAGACGGCCGCGAACAATTGCGGGCGCTCGGCTTCACCGTCTGAACCGGCGCGTCGCCGAACGTGAACTGAGGGCGGAGAATCCGGCAAAATACCGCCGTGAGTTCACGTTCGGCGGGCGGTGCGAGCGAAACCCGCCTCAGAAGGCGTCTTCGGGCACGCGCATGATGTCGTCGTCGATGTTTTCGATGACACTGCGCACCCCGGTCAGTTTCGGCAGCATGTTCTTCGCAAAGAACGCCGCGACCGCGATCTTGCCCCGATAGAACGCTTCATCGTTCTGCGATGGCCCGTCGGCCAGTGCGGCGTGTGCGACCCCGGCCAGCACGAGCAGCCGCCAGCCGATGAGCAAGTCGCCCACGGCGAGCAAATAGCGCACGGATCCGAGCCCCACCTTGTAGATGTCGCTGGAGTGCTGCGCGGCGGACATCAGGTACCCGGTCAGCGCGCCCGTCATTGCCGTGATGTCGTCGAGCGCGGTGCGCAGCAGCTCGGCTTGCGGTTTTAGCGACGGGTCAATGTTCTCGACGGTGTGGGTGACCTGAGCCAGCACAAATTGCAAAGCCTTGCCGTGATCGCGCACGATCTTGCGGAAGAAGAAGTCCAGTGCCTGGATCGCCGTGGTGCCCTCGTAGAGGGAATCGATCTTGGCGTCACGGATGTACTGCTCGAGGGGATAGTCGACCAGAAAGCCCGAGCCGCCCAGCGTCTGCAGCGACTCGGTGAGGATTTCGTAGGCGCGTTCTGAACCCACGCCCTTGACGATGGGCAGCAGCAGATCGTCCACGCGGTGCGCCATGTCGTGATCGGCACCCGAAACCCGTTGGGCCACAGCGTCGTCCTGGTGAGCAGCGGCATACAGGTACAGCGCCCGCAGGCCTTCGGCATAGGCCTTTTGGGTCATCAGGCTGCGCCGCACGTCGGGGTGGTGCATGATTGTGACCCGCGGCGCCGTCTTATCCGTCATCTGGGTCAGATCCGCGCCCTGCACCCGCTCCTTGGCGAAGGCGAGTGCGTTGAGATAGCCCGTCGACAATGTGCCGGCGGACTTAACTCCGATGGTCATGCGAGCATGCTCAATCACCGTGAACATCTGCGCAATCCCGTTGTGCACGCCGCCGACCAGATAGCCAACGGCGGGCACGTCGGCACCGCCGAACGTCAATTCGCATGTCGGAGAGGACTTTAAGCCCATCTTGTGTTCCAGGCCGGTCACGTAGACGCCGTTGCGGGCGCCGAGCTCGAACGTATCGGGGTCGAAGAGGTAGTTGGGAACGTAGAACAGGCTCAACCCCTTGGTGCCTGGGCCGGCGCCCTCAGGTCGGGCCAACACCAAATGGAAGATGTTCTCCGCGGTATTGCCGACATCCCCACCGGAGATGAACCGCTTGACGCCCTCGATGTGCCAGGTGCCGTCGGGTTGTTCGAACGCTTTGGTTCGACCCGCGCCGACATCGGAACCGGCGTCGGGCTCGGTGAGCACCATGGTGGCCTGCCAGCCGCGCTGCACGCCCTCGGCCGCCCACCTGCGTTGCTCATCATTGCCCTCGATGTAAAGGGACTGGGCCAGCACCGGGCCCAGGTTGAAAAAGCACGCCGACGGGTTGGCGCAGTAGATCATTTCGTTGACGGCCCATGCCAGCGGCGGCGGCGCTGGCATGCCACCGATCTCCTCGGCCAGGCCCAGCCGCCACCAGCCGGCCTCCTTGATTGCCTGCACTGTCTTGGCCAACTCGTCGGGCACGCTGATGGAGTGGGTGTTCGGGTCGAAGACCGGTGGGTTGCGGTCGGCGTAGCCGAAGGATTCGGCGATCGGACCCTCGGCCAGCCGCGCCGCTTCGGCCAAGATGGTGCGGACCGTGTCGACGTCCAGATCGCTGTAGCGTCCGGTGCCCAGGACCGCGCCGATATCAAGGACTTCGAGCAGGTTGAACTCGAGATCGCGGACATTGGCGATGTAGTGTCCCAATGCGGTTCCCTTCAGGTGGCTGATCGGCCCTGATCGGGCCCAGTCTCTCCGAGCGGGAAGAACGTACGCAACCGTAACCTGCGGTGGGAGGGCGGAACTGCGGCGACTATGTTCCGTTCGCGCCGGGCAGGCCGAGCAGCAGCCCGCCCCTGCCGCCGAGCCCGGGGGCGCCGGCCCCGCCGCCGTCGCCGCCGTCACCGCCGTTACCGATCAGCTGGGCGTTGCCACCGTTGCCGCCGTTGCCGCCCAACGCGCCGCCATCGCCGCCTTCCCCGCCGTTGCCGAACAACCCGGCCTGGCCGCCGGCCCCGCCGTGGGCGCTCGATGCCCCCCCGGCTCCGCTGCCGCCGGCGCCGCCGTTGCCATAGAAGAACCCGGCATCGCCGCCACGCCCAGCGCTACCCGCGGATAGGGCTGCCCCGCCGGCACCACCGTCGCCGAACAGGAAGGCCCTGCCGCCGGCGCCACCTCCGCCGAGGAAGCTGCTGGCGCCAGCACCGCCGTTGCCAAAAAACAGCCCGCCGTTGCCTCCAGAGCCACCGGCTCCCATGCCGTTGGGGCTGATGCCACCCGCGCCGCCGGCCCCGAAGAGCACGGCGGAGCCGCCGATGCCGCCGGCACCGCCGCCACCGCCGCTATTGCCGCCGGCCCCGCCGTTGCCGCCGACGCCGCCGGCACCGTAGAGCATGCCGCCCGCGCC
>OBKH01000103.1_pt1 | contig 17973 bp, 18 predicted proteins | sample 1496241 | NCBI WGS metagenome assembly OBKH01 (sample SAMN03273953, study PRJEB22546) | soil metagenome | isolation source: rice field elevated CO2 plus elevated temperature | place: India: CRRI Experimental farm Cuttack,Odisha-753006 | collected 2013-12-17 | reverse complement strand
AGGAAGGCCCAACCCAACGCGATGTCACCACGGCCAAACACGGTCTTGAGCAACGGCGGCAACGGCGGCAACGGCGGCAAGGGCGGCGACGCCCAGTTGGTCGGTGACGGCGGCAACGGCGGCAACGGCGGCAAGGGTGGCGCCGGCCTGATCGCCGGACTCGACGGCGCCGGCGGCGCCGGCGGAACTCGAGGACTCATCTTCGGCAACGCCGGCACGCCGGGGCAGTAACGACCCAGCCAGCAGCGGCGAGCCAAACTACCCGCCCACGGCACCACCAAGCTCGGCCAGCACGCCGCCGGCCGCCAGCGCACGATAGCCACCGACGACATCGGTGGCCCGGTGCAACCCCAAGTCCAGCAGCGACGCTGCCGCCAGGCTCGAGGTGTAGCCCTCCGAGCACAGGATCACCCACTCGACGTCGTCGTCGACGGCCTGGGGCAGCCGGGCGTCGCTGGTGGGATCGCAGCGCCATTCCAAGACGTTGCGCTCGATCACTAGCGCCCCTGGCACCTCGCCCTCCCGGGCCCGCTGGGCTTGGGGCCGGATGTCGACGAGCACCGCGCCGCGCCGCGCCGCCTCGGGCACCTGGTCGGCCGCAAGGCGCCGATACCGGCGGCGAGCGGCCTCCAGCACCCGGTCGATTCGGCTCATCCCGACCCTTCGGGCTGGTCGGTCAATTCGGTGCGCTGGCGGCGCAGCGTGTTGCGTTCGGTGATCTCGTAGTACGACATCGCCGTCAGCGGCGGCGAGTAGGCGTGCACGCTCAGGGTTGGCGCCACAGCCATCCCGGCCGCATCAGGCCCCCCAATCGGCCGGGGCGCCCACACCACGTCGTGCACCCAACCCAACGGGAACCCTGCCTGATCACCGGCATCGAGGCGGCGCCGTCGCAACCGACGGCCGTCCCAACGATATTCGTTGAGCGACCCGCTCAGCACGGTCAACGCTCCCAGGGACCCGCCATGGTCGTGCAGCTCGGTCGGTTGACCGGGAACCCAGCTAATCAGCCAGATATCCAGCTCCTCGTCACCGTGGATGCGGGTGTACCAGCGCTGCGTCTGCGGGACACCACCGTCGGGTAGCAGGTGGTCGCAGCGCCCGCCAAGCACGTCGTCTGCGGCTTGGTCGGTGGCGCGCAGGAGATCGGCTACACGCAGCCGTGTGGGTCCCGGTGATGGAACCGCGGTGGTTGGCGTGACAAGAGGCATAACCACGGGAGAACTCCAAAGAGTCGAACGGACAGGGCGGACGGCAGGTCAGGGCCGACAACACCCACAAAATCCGTAGCGCTCCATCACGCGGTCAGTCTTGCATAGATTGGGACGGTGCGCCCGAGCCGTTATGCCCCCCTGCTGTGCGCAATGGTTTTGGCGCTGGCGTGGTTGTCGGCCGTTGCCGGCTGCTCTCGCGGCGGCAGCAGCAAAGCCGGACGTTCGTCAAGCGTTGCCGGTACGTTGCCGGCGGGCGTCGTCGGCGTCTCCCCGGCCGGCGTGACCACCAGGGTTGACGCTCCCGCGGAATCGACCGAGGAGGAGTATTACCAGGCCTGTCACGCCGCAAGGCTGTGGATGGATGCCCAGCCCGGCTCCGGCGAGTCGTTAATCGAGCCGTATCTGGCGGTGGTCCAAGCATCGCCATCCGGAGTTGCCGGCAGCTGGCACATCCGCTGGGCGGCGCTGACCCCGGCACGGCAGGCGGCCGTGATCGTCGCGGCGCGCGCCGCCGCCAACGCGGAATGCGGATAACGCTCGGCAATTGAGATCAGGGGTGCAAGAAACTAGTGGCCGGATCCCGATAAGGGCACCTCGCCGAGCAGAATGAAAGCATGCCCGCACCAGCTGCCCTCCGGGTGCGAGGGTCGTCTTCGCCGCGCGTCGCACTGGCGCTCGGCAGCGGCGGCGCCCGGGGTTACGCCCACATCGGAGTGATCCAGGCGCTGCGGGAGCGCGGCTATGACATCGTTGGGATCGCCGGCTCGTCGATGGGCGCGGTGGTCGGTGGGGTGCATGCGGCCGGCCGACTCGACGAGTTCGCCCACTGGGCCAAGTCCCTGACGCAGCGCACCATCTTGCGGCTGCTGGATCCGTCTATTAGCGCGGCCGGCATCCTGCGGGCAGAAAAGATTCTCGACGCGGTGCGCGACATCGTCGGCCCGGTCGCCATCGAGCAGCTGCCGATCCCCTATACCGCGGTGGCCACCGACCTACTGGCCGGCAAGTCGGTGTGGTTTCAGCGCGGCCCCCTCGACGCGGCGATCCGGGCGTCCATCGCCATACCCGGGGTGATCGCCCCACACGAAGTCGACGGACGCCTGCTGGCCGACGGCGGAATCCTGGATCCACTGCCGATGGCGCCGATCGCCGGGGTCAACGCCGACCTGACCATCGCGGTCAGCCTTAACGGCAGTGAGGCCGGCCCCGCTCGCGATGCGGAGCCCAACGTCACCGCCGAGTGGTTGAACCGCATGGTGCGCAGCACTTCCGCGCTGTTTGACGTCAGCGCCGCCCGGTCGCTGCTCGACCGGCCTACGGCGCGGGCGGTGCTGAGTCGCTTCGGCGCGGCGGCCGCGGAATCGGATTCCTGGTCGCAAGCTCCGGAGATCGAGCAGCGTCCAGCCGGCCCACCAGCTGACCGCGAGGAAGCCGCTGACACACCCGGGCTACCCAAAATGGGCAGTTTCGAGGTGATGAATCGGACGATCGATATCGCCCAATCCGCACTGGCGCGCCATACGCTGGCGGGCTATCCGGCCGACCTGCTGATCGAGGTACCGCGTTCAACGTGCCGAAGCCTGGAATTTCACCGCGCGGTGGAGGTGATCGCCGTCGGCCGCGCGCTGGCCACCCAAGCCTTGGAAGCATTCGAGATCGACGACGACGAATCTGCCGCTGCGACCATCGAGGGCTGATCAAACGCCGAGCAGCCTGGCAACGGCTTGCGCTTCGCGGCGGCCCTGCTGACGTCCGGCCATCGCCGAGTTCACACGGCAGAGCGGATCCAGCGGGTTGGGCCCGAAAGCCGCCAACGAGTCGTCGTCGGCGAACACGGCAAACACCATGCCGGTGGCTGCCGCGATCTCCGCGGCCGCCCCGCCGCCAAAGGGCGACGGCGCGTCGGCGCCGGCGGGCACCAAAACCACGGCGGCATCACAATCGTCGGCGACACCAAGGTTGACCGAGCTGGCCACCCCGCCATCCATGTAGCGGCGGCCGGCAATTGTCACCGGAGGCCACGCCCCCGGCACCGAGCAACTGGCCGCCACCGCGTCGACCAGCGCCACATTCGACTCGCGATGGAAAACAACCAATTCGCCGGTGGCGATGTCGATCGCGGTGACCCGCAACACCCGGTCCGGCCAGTCGTGCGACGGCAAGCGCTGGGCGATCACCTGACGGCGGACGGACTCCGGAACGGTGTCGACCGCCAACGCCACGGCACCGATCCGTTGTAGCCGCCGGCGCGTCGAAATGTGCGGCTCGGTCACGGCAGTCAGGAAAAGATCAGTGATGGCATCGATGTCGACACCGGGATCGATCTCGGCCGACGTCTCGGCGAGCTGCCGTTCGTACAGCGTGTCGAGCGGGCAGCCACTGCTGATCTGCGCGGCGACCGTTGCACCGGCCGATGTCCCGACCAACACATCCGAATCCAGTAGCAGCCGGGCCGCCGCCGGCGATTCGTCCGCGATGCCGCGCAAAACACCTGTTTCCCAGGCGATTCCGGCCAGTCCTCCGCCGGCCAATACCAGCGCGCGTCTAGTTGTCACGAGTTCACGCCGACGTGTGTTGCGCATGCAGTACCGGCTCGCTGAGATCTTCCCGGCGAATCGGATGTCTGGGTGGATCAGGTAGCACCAGACTCCTGTTGACCCGCAGGGCGGCGTCCACGTGGACCAGCTCCCCCGCGTCCAGCAGGCGCCAACGCGGGTTGTCATCCATCGGTTCAGTCGCGAACACCACCGACGACCGTTCGCGCAAGTGCGTCGAGTGTGCGCGGATTCGCTTGCTTCGCAAGTGGAACTCGGGCGCACCGTCGCCGCGGCGGTCCAAGATATACAGCTCGTGGGACTCCGGATACCGCAGTGCCCATACATCGGTCGCGGTGCTGAGCAACACGTTGACGGCATAGATCGGCACATTCGCCGCGAGCCACCTCAGCGCGTCAATCAGACCGGCTGATTCGTTGCCGTCCCGGGCGCGGATCGAAGCGGTGATCAAAGCGAATACGCGCTCGGAGTCGGTCTGGCCCAACACCAGGTCATCGGCGCCGACCTCGCGCAGCCGTTCGTCGAGGACATCCAGTCCTTCGACCACCCCATTGTGTGCGAAGATCCGCCCGTCTTGCAGGAATGGGTGGGTATTGCGGATGTCGAGCGACCCGGTCGTCGCGTAGCGAACATGGGCGACGAACGTCGTGCCGGTCAGCTCGTGGGCTTCGGTGGCGAAGTCGGCGTCTTGCCAGGCCGCTATTGGTTGCTTGTGTAGCCGCGGCTGGTGGTGTTCGTCGAATACACCAAGGCCGGTGCCGTCGGGGTTTCGTCGGCTTTGCTCGGCCAGGCTATCCGAGGCGTTCAGCAACCAAAACGTCGCGGTGACAGCATCGGTTCCGGAGTGCAAGCCAAAGAGTCGGCACATGACCCCGACGGTAGACGAAGCCGGCAGCGCCGCTCAGCCCACCAACAAAGCGGAAAGCTTCTCGAGCACCCCGCGCGCGTAGCCCCGCCACATCCTGGCGAACACCGGCAACACCGGCGCGGCCAGCGCCGATCTAGGATGGATGGTCCATTGCCAGGTCACCGTGGTTCCGGTATCCGCGGGAGCGAAGCTCCACTTGCCCTCCACCAACGCGACCAGCGGCGCCAACGGGCCCTTGATGTCGGTGAGCGTGTAGCCGAACGACCGCGGCGGGTCGACACTGGTCAGCTCCTCGCGCACGCGCCCGCCGCCGACCATCGTGATGACACGGGCCTGTCCGACAGAATCCCAAGCACCCGTTTGATCCCGGACCTCCTTGATTGGTGGGATCAGGCCGTACCAGTGCGAACAAATCACCGGCAGCGCTGCCGCCAGCGTGCCACCGAACGCATCCTCGGATTGCACCGGAATCGCTCGCGATTGCTCGACGACGACAGACTTTGCCATTGGATTACCCGTCCGATTCTCGACATCCCGGCCGGGGACGCCGCCAGCAACTCTAGCGTGCCAGCCCGGGAGCGGCCCGGCCGGTGATGAGCGGCAGGTCGAAAAAGCTCTGGATCCCCGCCGGGGCGGCGCAGGTTGCCGGGATCGCGTTGACGCAGTGCGCCGCGGTTGCCACGATCCCGGGGTTGCTCTTCAAGCCGGCCGCCACGGTCTGCGGTTGCCAACCCTTGATGGTGACGCAGGTGTCCGGGCTGCCGCGCACTTCGATCTCGTAGCGTTCTCCGGCCGGCCCGAATGACCAAGGGGGATCCAGATTTTCCGATCCCATCAACCAGTTCACGGCGATCTGGACGACCACTGTGTCCTCGACCAGCGCCTCCCAATGGAAGCGGCGTCCGGCCACCTGTCCGGGCTCAATTACTCCGATCGGCGAGTCGATCGGGGCGGTCGCAACCGCCACCTCCTGCGAAGTGCGGATCTGGGGGTCGGCGGCAAAGCCCAACCGGTCGACACACAGCCGTACCGACTGCAGGAAGCCCCCGTCCAGAATTTTCTGCATCGGTCCGGTCAACGCGCTGTCCGGTGTGCCGCCGAAACCCATCACATAGCGCAGCACGTCCGGCGCTCCATAGCTGCGCAGATCCGAAAACTCTTCGGAGCGAACAAAAGTCACACCGGTGGACATCACCGACAGGAGCAACGGGAACAGCTCGGTGACAGCCCCGGGCCCAATTCCGGCGCCGTGCAGCGTCGCATTGCCGGCCTGCGCGGCGACTTCCAGTGGGGCGGCCTCCTTTTCACTCGGATAGAACCACCCAAGCGGAGTGACCACGTTCTTGCCCGAACGCAACAGCGCGGCGACTTCGTCGACGCTGGGCAGCAATGGCGCGTAGATCACCGCGTCGGCGTCCAGCGCCAAAACGTCGTCGATGCTGTTAGTCGCGATCACGCCCAATGGTGGTGAACCGATGATTTCGCCGACGTCTTTGCCGCTCTTGGCCGCCGAATGCACCCAGCAGCCTACGAGTTCGAGTTCGGGATGCTGCAGCACGCCTTTGATCGCCGCCACACCGACCGATCCCGTCGCCCATTGAATGACCCGCAGGCTCATGGTCACCTTTCTACCCGCGAGCAGACGCAAAAGCCCCCATTTCGACACGAAAATGGGCGATTTTGCGTCTGCTCGCGCGGGTCAAGTGTGCACCTCGGTGATCTGGTAGGCACCTTCGGCGTAGCGAGAACGGATGGCCTTCTTGTCGTACTTGCCCACGCTGGTGCGGGGAATCTCGTCGACAAACGCCCACCGCTCCGGCAACCACCAGCGAACGACCTTGTCCGCCAGGAATGCTCGCAGATCACCAGCACTAACGGTGGCCCCTTCCCGAACTACGACAACCGCCAGCGGCCGTTCCTGCCAGCGCTCGTCGGGAACGCCGACGACCGCGGCCTCGAGCACGTCCGGGTGCGCGATAAGGCAGTTCTCCAACTCAACCGAGGAGATCCATTCACCGCCGGACTTGATGACGTCTTTGGCGCGGTCGGTCAGGGTGATGAAGCCTTGCTCGTCGATGCGGCCGACGTCACCGGTGCGCAACCAGCCGGAATCGAACTTGGACTCGTCACGTCCCCCGTAATACGAGCCAGCAATCCAGGGCCCGCGAACCTCCACCTCGCCAACGGCGTTGCCGTCGTTGGGCAGCACCTGGCCATCGTCGTCGACGATCCGGGTCTCCACCCCGCACACCGGTTGGCCCTGAGTGATGCGGAATGCCCAATGCTGGTCGTCCGGGGTGCCAGGTGGCGGCCAGGCCATGGTGGCCAGCGGCGATGTTTCCGTCATGCCCCACAGCTGCCGAATCTGGACATCGTGCTTGTCCTCGAAGGTGCGCATCAGCGATTCCGGAACCGCCGATCCGCCGCAGGCGACCAGACGCAGCGATGACATGTCGTGATCGGGGTCCTTCTCTAGGTAATGCATGACGTCGTTCCAGATGGTTGGCACCGCGCCGGCCAACGTCGGCTTCAGCGTCTCCACCATGTGGATCAGCGAGCGGGCGTCGAGATGCCGATCGGGTAGCACCAAGTCCGCACCCGCCATCAAGGCCGCATACGGTAGCCCCCACCCGTTGGCATGAAACATCGGCACGATCGGCAGCACCTTGTCACTGGACCCGACCCCGATACCGTTTGTGGTGCAGGCCGCCATCGTGTGCAGAAAGCTCGAACGATGGCTGTATACAACGCCTTTGGGATTGCCGGTAGTACCGCTGGTGTAACACATTGCGGCCGCGGAGTTCTCATCGATCTGCGGCCACCCGAAGTCGGGGGATTCGGCGTCAATTAATTCGGCGAAGCGCAGCACGGTCTTGCCAGCTTCCCGCAGCGGCGTCGTGTCGCCCTCTCCTACCGCGATCACGGTATGCACGGTGTCGAGTTTGGGCAGCACCGGCGCGAGCAGTCTGGCCAATGACAAGTCGACCAGAATGACGCGGTCTTCGGCCTCGTTGGTGACATAGGCGATCTGCTCGGGGAAGAGCCGGATGTTGAGGGTATGCAGCACCGCGCCCATCGACGGGACCGCGAAGTAGGTCACCAAGTGTTCGGTGTTGTTCCACATGAACGTGGCAACCCGCTGGTCCCCGGTAACACCGAGGCGGCGCAACGCATTTGCCAGCTGGCCAGCTCGTTGCCCCACATCGCGATAGCTACTGTGCCGATAGCCCTCACCCGTCGCGGTGGTGACCGTGCGTCGCCCGTGGACACCGCAGCCGTGGCGCATGATCGCGGTGATCGTCAACGGAAAGTCCTGCATCGTGCCGTACATCGATGTACCGCCTTACGGGTCTCGGCGCGCCTCATGTCCTCCTCGGGCGAATGCTATCGCCGCGAGAAGTCATGAGAAACGGGTTCCCCCGAGAAGCGCGTTCGAGCTAGGCGAGCGCCGGCGCGTACTGCTGCAGCTCAGGCGAGAACCACTGCATAGACCCGCGGCGCTGTAGCGCCAGCTGCTCGGTCCCGGACACGATGGTCGAGGCAACCGCTGTCCTGGTGATGGTGCCGGAGTAGTCGGCGATGTACAGGTACTTTCCGTCCGGGCTCTCGACCACGCACGACGGCTGGCCGGTCCTGATCGTGCCGATGACATCGTGCGTACGGGTGCACAGCACGGTCACCCGATCCTCGCTGACCAAGTAGGCGCGATCCGCGTCGCCGCTAACGCTCACCCGGGTGACCAACCCGCCGATCTCGCTGATCGCGCGCGAGCTGGTGATCTGGTGGGTGCGAGTGTCGATGACGTCGACCACTGCCCCGAAGTCGGAGCCGCAGCTGGCGACGTAGGCGATGGCACCGTCGGGGCTGAGCGCGACGTCGCGGACCGATGACCCGATGTCGATGGTCGCCACCACGCGCAAGCCCGCCGCCGCCTGGTTACCCCGGGGTTTGGAGCTCTTCTGCCGCGAACGCGAGCGACTCCCGATGCGTCCCCCGTCGGACTGCGCGCGGGTCGTGATCACGACGAGCAGGCCGCCGGATGGCCCATTGGCGCCGACGTACAGGACACTTCCGTCCGGGCTCATCCGCACGCATTGCGTGGTGGTGCCCGGCGCCTGGGAAACGTCTACGACGTCGATCAGTGCGCCCGTCGTCGTGTCCAGCACCGCAACGTCAGCACCGCGAGTGCCATTTCGGCTGACGTACAGGTACTTGTCGTCCGGGCTGAGTGTCAGGTCGCTCACACTGAGCGCCAGCGGATGGGTGCCGAGAACGGTGTTCGTGGCCACGTCGATGACCGCGATCGCGTCGTACGCCGACGACACCGTGCTGACGTACGCGCGGTTGGCTTCCGCATTGCCCATGGCGATCGCGAACGGTTCGTTGACACTGGTGACGGTCTGGGTGACCCGGCAGGTGTCGGTGCCGACGACCGAGACGGTGTCGGTGCCGTTGTTGGTCACTACCAGCAGACTGCCGTCGCGGCTGATGGCGATGCCACCGATCGGACCGCCCTGCACCGGAATCTTGACCACGGCGGAGCCCGGTGCGGTGCCGAACTCGAAGACCTGGGCATCTCTGCTCTCTCGAGCGACCTCCCGGCCGTTCATAACGCTCATGCGCCGCTCCTCCTCATCACTTCGTTCCGCATCGTCGCCGGCGCGGCTCATACGCGCCGCTCCTCGCTTGCTGTGTCTGCGGGCCTCCAGGCTTGCGACAGCACAGCAACCGTGCTGTGCGACGCCGACTGCCCGGGATTCGCCGCATTTCGGCACCAAAAGCGCTGATTCATACTGGGCTGGAATAAGTCTAGCGACCAAATTCTGATCAAAAATTTCACGAATTAGACGCTGTTACCTAGGTCACGTGACCGACTTATGTTCCGCTCAGGATACCGATCATGACGTATCCCGATACGGGGTATGTGGCAAACCAGTGCTATGAGCAGTAACTGCAGTTTTAGCGTACTTCGCTAACAACCAGCACACGCTCCCCATAACTGGGAAATAAGAAATTCTCATAATTCAAATCAAAATGAGGCTAATATCACATTGCACACGAGTAGGCAGGTCTCAGCATATTTCGTCGGCCCTGCGACGTGAACGCCTCATGGTCAATGTCGACGGCAAGTGGCTGTATCGAATATATTTTCGATGAGACTGGTTAGTGGTCACAGGCGGCGGTGATCGCTGAGGTCGGTGCGGCCTTGCGGATCAGCCAGGGGCCAACGGCCAGCCAGCTGCGGTATGCGCGAGTGCCTAGCCATGGTCGGCCAAGTCTTCACCGCCGGCGACATCGACTACCGGATGTTTCAAACGATCGTGTGTCGCAGCGATCTGACCGTCGACGGTGAGGTGTTGGCGCCGTGGCCGCCGAGCTCGCTCTCAGGGCGGCTCGCTGGCCGTCGATGACCCAGCGCCGGCTGGCCGTCCACGTCGATGCAATCGTGGCCCGCGCCGATGCGCTGCGCCGGCAGAAGAAGACTCAGGCCGATCGGAATCTAGATTGGGCACAGCCAAGACGGTGTCCGCGAGATCGCCGGCAGCCTGCTGCGCCCCGACACCCACGCCCTAGATGAGGTTGACCATGCTGGCGGCCGCCAACCGGCGAACAAACCAAGCACTAGCTGAACTGAGTGTGCGGCCGCGGCAGGGCGACGCCGTCGACGGTGAGGTCGACCTTCTCGTTGTAAAACGCCACCAGGCCGGCGATCGGGGCAACGGCGGGCAGTGGATAGTGATACGTCCAGGCCAGGTCGCGGTGCACGGCGTCGCCGACGCGCACAGACCAATAGCCCGACGTCGTCCCCTTGTACGGACACAACGTCTGCGTCGAGGTGGGCTCCAGATGCTCGAAAGCGATGTCGGCCGGATCGATGTAATACCTTGTGGGTATCCCAGTTTCGAATAGCAGAACGGGCGATCGGGTGTCAGCGAGCACAATGCCGTCCAGCTCGACACGGACGTGTCGGTGCGAGCGCAGCGCATCGGCCCGCTGATAGGGATTGCGCGGATGGCCGTAGATCGGCTCGTCCTCCTCGAACCACCGCAGCGGATCCCAGTTGAAACGCACGGTGCCCGCCACCGGGCTGTCGCCGTCGACATCGAATACCCGCGCCGCCGATCGGTGGGTCTGACCGGCGCTTACCAAGGAGTGCAGCCGCGACGGACCCAGCTGCACTCGCTGCGGGTGGTTCTCGTCGCGCAGGAACTCCATGCGGACATCCGCCAGCGGGATGTAGTACTGCGGGTAGTAGGGAACCTCCCAGACATAGCGCGCCGCACTGGTGTCGAAGACGAGCACATGTCCGAGATAGCCGCGAACTCGCCGCGGGGCCGGTTCTATTCTTCCCCGGGTAGCAGCCATTTGGGGGTAATCCACGCTCATCGCGATGCTCCTTGTCCGGCCATAGCAACAGGCGGGGCGTAGGTGGCCCGACGGGAGTCGCCCCGCTCAAACCAACGTATCGCCAGGTTGGGTTGCTGGCTTGAGCGGCGAGCAGCAGCAGTGCCCAACGCCATGACTTGCCAACAACGATTTCCCCGTGCCCCCAGTCGGACTCGAACCGACACTTGACGGATTTTAAGTCCGCTGCCTCTGCCAATTGGGCTATGGGGGCGTTGCAGTTCAGACGCGCTATCTCATGCCCGGAGCCCGACTCTGTTCCGTCTCCGCATACCGCAGTGATACCGCAGTGTTCTCGATGACTTTGCACAGCGCATCGGCCACACCGCTAGATCGTCGTTGAGCAGATGGCCGTGCCGGTCGAGCGTCATCGCCGCTGCTGCGTGTCCAAGGAGCCGTTGCACGACCTTGACGTTAGCGCCTGCGCTGATCGCCAGCGAGGCCGTGGTGTGCCCCAGACCGTGCGGTACCAGCCTTCGATCCCGACCTGGTCGCCGGCGTTGTCGAATGCCCAGCGGTATTCACCGAGAGGCAGGAATCCGCCCTTACGGCCGGGGAACACCAAGGCGTTCGGGTCGGTGGGCAACTCGGCATGGAGCCTGCGCCAAACAGGCTCAGGCACTGGTACGTGACGATCCCGCTTCGTCTTGGTCGTCGACTCAACGATGCCCTTGCCGGTCACCGCCGTAGGGGACGATCGGACGGTCAGCACGCGATCCCCCACATGCTTGCGCCGCAGGGCAACAGCCTCACCGAACCGTAAACCGCCGTAAGCCGCAGTAGCCGAGCACCAAGGTGAGCGTTTCGAACCGGCCCGTGGCCCTGGCGAGCATCAACAGTTCGGCATGGGTCAGGTACCTGCGCGTCAGGTTTGCGCTGGAAGCTCTTGCTGTGCTCCTCTCCGCCGCCGTCAACCCACCTGACGCGCCAGCGCGAAACCCTGCCGCAGACAGCAGACCGCACGGTTCGCCTGTTCCCGTCCGGCCCTTTGACCCGCTTATGCCAGCGGTCGTCAATCCCCGCCCGTTGATGCCTGGTTGCCACCGCGTCGACGGTACCGCAGTGATCCGCGGTACCTCCTCCGCTTGGGTCGCCCGGTCGCCGGCTTCAACAAGACAGCCTGCCTATGTCTCGATGGGCCGCACACCGATGAAGGCGGCGAGCGCCGCAATGTCCCGGTCTCGGTCGTAGCCGCGAAGTAGTTCGACGTAAGCGCAGTTTATCGAGCTCCCAGTCATACTGCAGCTCGGTGGGATTCTGAACCGTCGCGTACACCAAATCAGCGAGAAGCCTTGTGGTGCGCCCATTTCCATCGGTGAACGGATGGATTCGCACAAGGTCTGCATGAACAACAATACCCAGTTGCCGACCGGTCCAATCATCGGTGTGCACCCAGCGGTACGCGATGGTGTCGAGCGCGTTGCGTACCTCGACGGCGACCTGCTCCGGTGCAACACCGATGTTGAGTTCACGTCGTCACCACCGCCCGGCCCAGTCCTATACCGGACCAAACATACGCGCGTGGAGATCGCGGACGAAATGGTCACTGAGAAGCTCATCAAGCGACAACGAGCCTTCAACAGCCGTCGGCATCAATAGATCGAAAACCTGGTCCTGAAGGCCCTGTTCGAGGTCATAAACATCAGCGCGCGTGATCGGCTTGTCCAACACCTCGACAACCTCGGGGAGCAACGCGGCCAGTTCGTCGTGCGGAAGCGGGGTCTCACCGTAGCCGGGCGTCAGCGGCATCTGGACTGCGGTGACCGCTGCTTCTCGATATGCGCTGCAACGGCAGCTGACCGCTTGTGACCAACGGGGACAACCCGGCGTTCCAACTTGGCTGAGGCCCTTGTGGCGCGCGACCCCGCGTTCTTCACAGCAGTCCATGAGACGACCACCTTCTTAGGCGTCTCACCGCCCACGGTTGCTCCTTCACCAAGCATCGACAAATCCCCATGCTACCGGCGCCAACCGACGGTGGCCTCGCAATGTCAGTGCCCCGCCGTACTCCCAATAGCCATGCGCCCGCGGGGCCTGTTCCCGATTTCCTCAGGCATCGATACGAAACGTCTACACATAGAGTTATCTGCCTACGTTCCGTACCAAAGACGAGTGGGATAGGCGCCGTGGAAGCCCTGACACCGAGCACTGCGGGGCGGGCCGGCCTCGCGCAGCGCGCTTTACCGCGGCGCGCAGGCAGGCCGCTGGGACCGCATCGCCCGCGGCATCTACCTACCCGTAGACGCGTCGACCGCCGACTGGGATCGGATCGAGGCCGCCACGCGCCGCCCCGACGCTACGATCTGCCTGGCCTCCGCACTCACGCACCACGACCTGACCGACGCGATCCCCGCCGCGCTGGACATCGCCATCCCCCGCTGGTCGAGGACACCGGCCAGCACAGGCGCGATTGCGTGGCACCACTTCGACCGGGCCACATTTTAGATCGGACGCGACGAGATCACGATCCCGGGATCGGATCAGACAATCGGAATCTAACTCACCCGAGCGCTCGATCGCCGATACATTCCGGCTCCGCTACGAAGTCGGTTACGAACTGGCGCGTGACGCGCTGCGAGAGTGGCTGCGCCGAGGCGGCAAACCCGCCCGGCTGATCGAGATCGCCACCCGCCTACCGCGGGAGAAGTCCCCGGTCTTACAAACATTGGCGATGCTGGCGTGAGCTCCGGCGACACGGTGTCCCGCCGGATCCAATCCTCGCTCGTTCTACTGCCTCGAAGTGCGGGACCGGCGCACCGACGCAGGAGTACCTGACTCGACACACCCTCGAATCGTTCCTGGATCGGCTCACCCGCACCTCGCATGCCGCAGACTTCGTCCTCAAAGGCCGGATCCTGCTGGCCGCCTACGGCGTTCGGCACCCGACGAAGGACACCGACTCCAACGCCATGCGCGCCGACGTCACCGCCGAGCATCTCACCCAGGTGGTTCGCGACATCGCCGTGATCGACATCGACGACGGGGTGGCGTTCAACCTCGACACGAGCAGCGTGCAGGAAATTCGCGAGCGGGCCGACTACCCGGGCCTGCGCGTGCGAGTCGCTATGTCGGTCGGACCGTGGCAGGGCATCGCGGCCTGGGATGTGTCCACCGGCGAACCGATCGCGCCGTGGCCCACACGGGTGACCATCGACCGGATCCTCGGCGAGCCGATCACACTCCTGGGCTACGCGCCCGAGACCATCATCGCCGAGAAGGGAGTGACCATCCTCGAACGCGGCATCACCAGCACCCGCTGGCGGGACTACGTCGACATCGTCCAACTCGACCGCCGGGGCATCGACGACGACGAGCTGCTCCGCTCGGCCAGGGCAGTCGCACAATACCGCGGCGCCACTCTCGAACCCGTCGCGCCTCACCTGGCCGGTTATGGCGCAGTCGCGCAAGCGAAATGGGCGACCGAACACGGACGCTGCCAGCACTGTTGGAGACATTGGAAACCAGCCCATGTCGGGAGGAGAAACATGGATCTGCTGGACGCAAAACAAGTTTCGGAGATGATCGGCGTTCCCGTCGGCACTCTACGGCACTGGCGGCACTCGGACATCGGACCGGCGAGCTTCACCTTGGGACGGCGCGTCGTGTACCGGCGCGACGAGGTGTCGCGCTGGATCTCAAAGCGGGAGAGCGCAACTCGACGTTGAGCTGGCGCCCGACGACGAACTGCGTGATCGGCTTGCCCGGGTGATCGCCAGCACGTCGCGATTCAGCGCCAAGGAGACCATCGACACCGTGCCGACGAGCCGCTACGCGCTGCGCACGCCGCTCGCCTCAGCGACGTGGAGCCTGGCTCCAACCAACCTCACCGGGCCGACGAGTACCCGCGCTCGGGCTGGGCCGCCTGTGCCTTCGCTGATTCGGTCGGCTGATGGCGGTATACCGAACCCCGATAGGAACCGATCAGGCGACCGAATATCTTGCTCTCGAGCAAGCGGACCACCCGGTCGCCGTACCGCGGCGAGAACGCGTCACCCACCATGAGCAGCCGCGGCTGAAATGGAACGACTACGCGGGCGCGCCGCCGCGCCACACCGTCAAGCACCGCTGCCGCGACCCAGTGAACGGGAATGGGCGTGAGGCTGCGAAACGGCGGCGGCATGTCGGCGGGGTCGACGTTGGCCAACAGCGGTGTCTGGGTCAGCGCCGGGTGGATCACCGAGACGGCGATTCCGCTACCCCGCAGCTCTTGGCGCAACGCATCGGAGAAACCGGCGATCGCGTGCATGGCGGAGGAGTAGCCGGCGAATCGCGCAAAGGCCTTGCGACCCACCACCGACGACATGTTCATGATCCGTCCCGATCGTTGCTGCTTCATGATCGGCAAGACCTCCCGCACCACGCGCACCGTGCCGAGGTAGTCGATCTCCAGCATCTCGCGAGTGTCGTCAAGGAAGGTCTCTGCGTCGACCGGGCCTACCAGCGAGACGCCGGCGTTGTTGAACACGACGTCAATGCGACCAAACTCGCCGACCACGTCGGCAACCATGGCGCGCACGCTCTCCGACGACGAGACGTCGAGCGGGGCGACCATCGCCCGCCCACCCGCGGCCTCGATCTCCCGGGCAACCCGGCGCAACGCACCCTCGCGGCGCGCCGCCAAGGCGACCACGGCGCCCTCACGGGCGAATGCCTTCGCGGTCGCCTCCCCGATGCCGCTGGAGGCACCGGTGATCAACACCACCTGGTCACGAAATCTCTGCCTAGCCATCATTTGCTCCTCAGTTGGGTGTAACTACACATATATGCGCAAAAAAGATCACCGACACGCCTCCGCCGCCTGACCCAGATTCGCGATGTCGCGTCGCACCCGTGGCCAGTCACCGACGCTTGCGGTCACCTCCGCCTGCACCCCGCGCCATAGGGGCACCGCCTTTTGCAGTGCCGCGCGGCCCTTCGCGGTCAGCTCGATGCGCTTGCACCGCGCGTCGGCACCCGCCATGACCCGCACCAGTCCGTCGCGCCTCATCACCTCGAGGTTGCGGGTTAGCGTCGTGCGTTCAACGCCGATGCGGGCGGCAAGCTCGCTCATCGTGAGGTCGATCCCGGCGCTGCCTTCCGACAGCGAGATCACGGCCAGCGTGCTGAATTGGGTGTTCGTCAACCCGCTCGGCCGCAGCGCGCGATCATAGGCCTGGCCGAGCTGTCGGGCCGCCCGCCGGGTGGTGTAGCAAGCGCATTCGTCGAACGCCGCCCCTTTGCCCATTACTCCAGACTCGTGTAGCTACACGTATTTGTCAAGACCCGTCAAAGCCCTGCCCCCTAGAGCTAGCCCGAAGTGTGGGTTCCGCCCGCCACCATGCTCCGCGACCTGGTGTTGCTTGACCCCGACGGTGAGCGACTGGTGTTTGGCATGCGCGCCCACCCGGACAGCGCCGCCTTGCTGACCCGTGCCGACGACCTGGAGGAGCTGATCGGGTTCGCGGCCCGCCAGCGAAGTGCAAGCGTCGGATCGCACGTGGCAATCGAACTTCATCCGTAGATGGTACTTCACTGAAACAGTAGAGTATCGTCCCTTAGTGAAGTATGATGCCTCCATGTCTTGGGACGAACGCACCGTGAGTGCGCTGGAAGGCGCGTTTCGCAGCGAAGTGCGCGCACGACGCGTAAACGGCCCTCATCGCGACGTGATTGTGTCGCTCGACGGCGCAGAGTTCCTGGTTCGCTGGCTCACGACTGGTTGGCCCCGTCAGGTAGCCGAGGCACTCCACGCCACATCCCGGCCCGACATTTTGGCTGCACCCACGATGTCTCCTGGTGCCCGGAAGGCGGCACATGACGCCGGTGTTGGGTGGGTGGACGAGTCGGGCGCTGCCGATATCCACTACCGAAACACATCAACTGGAACCACTCTGGTGATCGAGACGAAAGGCGCGCCACCTGCCCCACTCGACGCGCGCATAGGCTGGCGCCGCGCCACACTTGCCGTATGTGAAGCGCTGCTGGCGAACATCGCCGGTCCAACTGTCGCCTCGGTTGTAGAGGCCACCGGTCTCTCGATGGGAAGCAGCGCTCAGGCGTTGAAGTTTCTCGAAAAAAACGGCCATCTGGCCAGTGCCACTGCCCGCGGCCCGAAATCGGCGCGCCTGATCGTTGATCGCGATGCGCTGTTGGATGCATACGCTGAGGCAGCAGACAAGCTTCGGTCGCCGATTTCTATTTCGACTGGTGTGCTGTGGCGCGATCCGACTGCCGGCGTGGTCAAGGCCGGCCAGTTGTGGGATGCCGCAGGCATTGAGTGGGCAGCCACAAGCGCGTTGTCGGCGAGCCTGCTCGCGCCAATGCAGACGGAAATAGCTCCGATGGAAATCTACGTGCCCGGGCGATCATGGAGCGATCTTCGCCGTGCAGCAATGGCTGCGGGATTGCAGGAAATCGCCGGCGGTCGGTTGATATTGCGCTTCTTCCCGACCCCAGCGTGCGCCCGGCTGACCGAACAGAACCTGCAGGGGTTTAGGTCGATGTTATGGCCGAGGGTATACGCCGACCTACGCACGGCCGGCGTCCGCGGCGAAGACGCGGCGGAACATCTACGCGAGGCGATGACCAAATGAACGACGAAGAGCCACCGCGCTCTGCTGCGGCGCGACGGGCGGCCGAATTGGCTCTCGTGCGAGTGGTGCATCACTACGGGAGGGAGACCCTCCACAGTGACAAAGCCATCGCTAACTGGGCCCCCGGTCACTACTGCGACGGCTCGACTTCGGGCAGCTGCTGCGGGCCCACAAGGGCGAAGGTCGATACGTCGAACTCAAGATCGCGCCCTTCGACTGTGACGACGATACGAGCGTGTGCTCCGGCCGCACTCACGTAACTCGCAAGAGTTGACAACAGCAAGTCGTGCTGGCGTTCTACCTTCGGCCAAGGCCAGGGACGTGGTGTACGAGTGAAGGTTCCTCGCGTGATCCTTCGG
>OBKH01000102.1_pt1 | contig 18016 bp, 15 predicted proteins | sample 1496241 | NCBI WGS metagenome assembly OBKH01 (sample SAMN03273953, study PRJEB22546) | soil metagenome | isolation source: rice field elevated CO2 plus elevated temperature | place: India: CRRI Experimental farm Cuttack,Odisha-753006 | collected 2013-12-17 | reverse complement strand
TCATGCTCGACCGTTACTGGCATGGTGGTACCTCACGGATTTCCCCTGAGGCACCCGTACCGGTCGTCAAGGTCGAGAACATTGAGGACCGCCCGGGCGGTGCCGCCAACGTTGCGTTGAACATTGCCGCGCTCGGTGCGCCGGCCTCGCTGGTTGGCGTGACAGGCGACGATGAAGCCGCCGACAGCCTGGTCAATAGCCTCAAGGGCGCAGGTGTGCGGGCGCTGTTCCAGCGTATCGCGCACCAGCCGACCATCGTCAAACTGCGGGTCATGAGTCGTCACCAGCAATTGCTGCGTATCGATTTCGAAGAGCCGTTCGCCACCGACGCCATGGCGCTGGCGGTGCAAGTCGACGAATTGCTCGAAGGCATCAAGGTGCTGGTGCTGTCCGACTACGGCAAAGGCGCGCTGAAGAATCATCAGGTTCTGATCCAGGCGGCCCGTGCCCGTGGCATTCCGGTGCTGGCTGATCCCAAGGGCAAGGATTTCTCGATTTACCGGGGTGCGAGCCTGATCACGCCGAACCTCAGCGAGTTCGAAACCATCGTCGGTGGCTGCGCCGATGAGCACGAGCTGGTGAGCAAGGGCGCGAAGCTGATGCACGATCTCGAGCTCGGCGCCTTGCTGGTGACCCGTGGCGAGCATGGCATGACCCTGCTGCGTCCGGATCATCCGGCGCTGCACCTGCCGGCCCGTGCCCGTGAAGTGTTTGACGTGACCGGTGCTGGCGACACAGTGATTTCCACCCTGGCGGCGGCCATTGCTGCCGGTGAGGAGTTACCCCATGCGGTAGCCCTGGCCAACCTGGCCGCGGGCATCGTGGTCGGCAAGCTGGGTACGGCGGCCATTAGCGCACCGGAACTGCGCCGCGCCATTCAGCGTGAGGAAGGTTCCGAGCGTGGTGTGCTTGGTCTCGAGCAGTTGTTGCTCGCCGTTGACGACGCCCGTGCGCACAACGAGAAAATCGTGTTCACCAACGGCTGCTTCGACATCCTGCATGCCGGTCATGTGACGTATCTGGAACAGGCGCGGGCCCAGGGTGATCGCCTGATCGTCGCGGTCAACGACGACGCATCGGTGAGTCGCCTGAAGGGACCGGGTCGTCCGATCAACAGTGTTGACCGACGCATGGCGGTACTGGCGGGGCTGGGGGCTGTTGACTGGGTGATCAGTTTCCCGGAAGGCACGCCGGAAAACCTGCTGCGCGAAGTCAAACCTGATGTGCTGGTCAAGGGTGGGGACTACGGGATTGACCAAGTGGTCGGCGCGGACATCGTGGCGGCTTACGGCGGCACCGTGAAAGTGCTGGGGCTGGTGGAAAACAGCTCCACTACCGCGATTGTCGAGAAGATTCGCAAGTCCGAGTAACGCAGCTTTTGTAGGAGCGAGCTTGCTCGCGAAAACCCGAGAGCACCGCGGGGCTCCAGGTTTTTCGCGTCATCGTTGGCCTCCATCGCGAGCAGGCTCGCTCCTATAAGGTACGCGTCACGATCTTCTTCAGCAGCAGCTTTGCCTTCCCCCGCAAGCGGGCCAGTCCGGAATCCTTTCCCGGTGGCGTCAAGCCTTGCTGGCTCACCCAATCCTTCCAGCGGATCCGCTCATCCCTCACCAGCCAGCCTTCCTGTCGGGCAAAGCTTTCAGCCAGGTACAGTCCGCGCGTGCTGGCCGGGTGCAACTGATCCTTTTTCAGGGTATAGAGCTCAGCCATGGGGCGGCCGTCCTGCAAGGGCATCAGGTACAAATCGGGACGCTTGCGATCGAGTCGGGCGACCAGTTGATCGCCTTCCAGGCGTTCATCAACATGAAACAAACTCAAGGATTTGGCTTCCTTGGGCACGTCCAGGCGCAAGTCGTAGATCAGTTGCAGCGACGCCGTCGGCAGATGCACGTAGGCGCGCGGTCGTTCGATCAACTGCAGGTTGGCGCAACGCACCGGCCGAGCCGAGCCGGACAGCGGCGTCAGGCGAAACGGCAAGGCCTCGCGGTAGTGCAGGGCCGACGAGTAGGGCGCCGGCAGCCAGGTGTCGTTGAAGCGTCCGCCGAGCCAGCCTTCCGGCGTTTCCAGCAGGCATTCCTCGGCTATCTCCTGGATGGCGGTGTGCAACGGCAGGTTCAGCTCGTGGGCCGGGACATAACCGGAGATCAGCTTGAGCACCACGTCGCCACGGTCCTGGCGACGTTGACGCACCAGCACCCAGTAATCGCGATTCTGCCAATGCAGCGTCAGGCGCACCGAAACGCCGAGATTGGCCAATTCAAGTGAAAAGCGCTCCGTGTCGGCGACCGTCACCGGACGGCGACGCTGCAGGATCTGGGAGAAATTCAGCGGCCTCCCGACACTCTGATAGCTCAGGCCTTCGGGAGTCGCTTCGACGTATAACGGCAGGGTCTTGAAGTTGCTCGGGTTCTTTCTTATGAGCGTACGCGGCATGTCGGCTCCTGCTTAAGGCCGCGTGGGCGGCGTCAGTTGCTACGTAGGACCTGGGCAACGGTCGCGACGTTGTGGGCGAGGTGCAGCGGATTGATGGTCCCGACAATAGCACTGGCAACACCCGGATGTTCAAACAACAATTCGAAACTGGCGCGCACCGGGTCCACGCCCGGGCTCAGGCATGCGTGACCGCTGGCGAGGGCTTTTTTGACCAGAATGGCTTTGCCGTGAGCAGCAGCATAGTCAATGACAGCCTTTTCGGTTTGCTCGTTCAGATTGTAGGTGACCATCGCGCAATCACCTTGCTCCAGGGCCTTCAAGCCGCCGTCGACGGTTTTGCCGGAAAAGCCGAACCCGCGAATCTTGCCCTCGGCCTTGAGTTCGGCGAGGGTCGCATAGACTTCGCAGTCGTTGAGGATCGCCAGGTCATTGCCATCGGAATGCACCAGCACCAGGTCGATAAAATCCGTTTCCAGACGCTGCAGGCTGCGTTCGACCGAGAATCGGGTGTGCGCGGCGCTAAAGTCATGCCGCGACAGGCCGTCGGCGAATTCTTCACCAACCTTGCTGACAATCACCCAATCCTGACGCTGACCGCGCAGTAACGGGCCGAGGCGCTCCTCGCTGCGACCGTAGGCCGGAGCGGTGTCGATCAGGTTGATGCCCAGGTCGCGGGTCAGCTTGAGCAGCATGCGTGCTTCGTCGTCGTCAGGGATCTGAAAGCCATTGGGGTATTTCACCCCTTGATCGCGGCCGAGTTTCACCGTACCCAGGCCCAGCGGCGACACCAGCAGGCCGGTGCTGCCCAGGGGGCGATGCAAGTCATGCAGGGTGGGTTGGCTCATGGCAGCAGTTGTTCCCACGCCGGGACGCCCATCGGCGGCTTTGGCAATTCGGGGAGTGGCGCCACCGGGCCCGGTTGAATGCCATCGCGGGCAAGGCTCGCAATCACCCGGTCGGCGAAGTCCGGCGCCAACGCCAGTTTGGTAGGCCAGCCCACCAGCAGCCGGCCCTCCTCGGCGAGAAACGCGTTATCAGGGCGGGTCAGGCCCGATTGCAGCGGTTCGGCGCGATCCACACGCAAGGTGGCCCATTGCGCGGTGCTCAGGTCGATCCATGGCAGCAACTGGGCGAGTTCTTTCTGCGCAGTGGCGATTTGCTCCGCAGGCTCACGGTTGACGCCTTCGGTTTCGGCGATATCGCCGCCCAGATACCAGACCCACTGGCCATCGGCGGCCGGGTGCGTGGTGACGGTAAGGCGCGGTTTGGTGCCGCCGCCCAGGCAGTGGGCATACAGCGGTTTGAGGCTCGGGCCCTTGGCGATGATCATGTGCAACGGCCGCCGCTGCATGGCCGGCTGGCTCAGGCCCAGCGCTTCGAGCAGCGCAGCCGTTCCGCCGCCGGCGCTCAAGACGATGCGTTGGGCGCGGATCTCGCGCTCGTCCACCTTTAGGCCGACCAGCACGCCACCTTCAAGCAGTGGCTCGATCTTTTGGCCGGCGAGTAGGCCGTCACCTGCCAGATCGGCCAGGCGCTGGATCAGGCTCGGCACATCGATCACCAATTCCGCCAGGCGATAGACTTTGCCCTTGAAACGTTTGTCCTGAAGGGCGGGCGGCAGTTGATCGCCCTTGACCTGATCGACACGACCGCGCACGGCTTTGCTGGCGAAAAAACTGGTGAGGTTGCCGGCGATGGTGCCGGGGGACCACAGGTAGTGCGCTTCGGACAGCAGGCGCACGCCGGACAGGTCCAGCTCACCGTCGCCGGCCAGGGCCTCACGCCAGCGGCGCGGCATGTCGGCGATGGCCTCCGAAGCACCGGTCAGGGCGCCATGCAATGCGTATTTGGCGCCGCCGTGGATGATGCCCTGGGACTTCAGGCTTTGCCCGCCACCGAGACTGGCGCTTTCCACCAGCACGGTCGAAAACCCCTGGCGGCGCAGGCGCGCATTCAGCCAGAGGCCGGCGACACCAGCGCCGACAATCAGAACGTCGGTGGAAATAACGGATGGCATGCAGCGACCTCAGTGTTTGAGTGAAGCGGCAAGTTTCAAGCTTCAAGCTATAAGCTGCAAGCAAGACCTCTTGTTGCTTATAACTTGAAGCTTATGGCGGCAGTTAATGCCCGGCAGTTTTCGAGAACAACTGAATCACCACAACGCCCAACACGATCAACGCCATCCCCAGCATCGCCGGCACATCCAGCTTCTGCCCGTAGATAAACAACGCTGCCACGCTGACCATCACGATCCCCATGCCGGCCCAGACCGCGTAAGCCACGCCCACCGGCACGCTGCGCACCACCAGCGTCAGCATCCAGAAGGCAATCCCGTAACCGACGATCACCAGCACCAGTGGCAGTGGGGTGCTGAAGCCTTTGACCGCTTTCATCGAAACAGTGGCAATCACTTCGGCGCAGATGGCAATGGCCAGGTAGTAGTAAGCGGTCATGGGTCAATCCTCGTATGAAGTGTTGCTTTCTGAGGTGGCATTCTAGAGATTCATCAGATGCGGTAAAGTCATTACCTATCTGTTATCGAGATGGGTTTGGGCATGAGTATGCAATGGAACCTGGAGCAGCTGCGCTTGTTCGTCAGCGTGGCGGAGCAACGTTCGTTTTCCGCCGTGGCACGGAACCAGCGCAAGGCGCAGTCGGCGGTCAGCAGTTCGATCGCGCTGCTGGAGGAAGACCTGGGCGTCAGCCTGTTCGATCGCAGCAGTGGCCGACAGCCGAAACTCACCGAAGCCGGCAACGCCTTGCTGGAAGAAGCGCGGGAAGTGCTGCGTCAATGTGAGCGCCTCAATGGCCGGGCGCTGGCGATGATGCGTGGGCAGGAGGCGCGTCTGCGCCTGGCTCAGGATGAGGCCATGCCTTACCAGCCGGTCATCGAAAGTTTCGAAGCGCTGGCTGAGCGCTTTCCCAGCCTGGAGGTGCAATTGACCAGTGCGGCCCAGGGCGAGGTGGCGCGCAAACTGGTGGAGCGTCGTGCCGATCTGGGTTTGTTGTTCTTTCACGACCAGATCCCCGAAGCGCTGGAGCGCCGAGTGCTTGGCAGCGTGGAAATGGTCACCGTGTGCGGCGTCGACCATCCGCTGGCGAAGCAGGTCCAGGTTGATCGCCAGGCGCTGGCCCGGCATCGCCAGCTGCTGATGTCGACCCAGTCCAGCCTCTATCCCGGCAGCGAGCCGGCCAGCCCGCAAGTCTGGCGGGCCGACAGCTTTTACGTGATGGCGGAATGGCTGGTGCGCGGCCTCGGCTGGGCCTGGCTGCCGCGCCATGTGGTGCAGTACCCGACCTATCAGGGGCAAATGGTCGAGTTGAGCAGCGAGTGGACCCCGCCGGCGTTGGTGGTGGAACTGGTCTGGCGCCGCGATGAGCCCCTCGGTCCGGCGGCTCGCTGGCTGGCGGAACGTTTTGCCGTGCACTTGCAGGCGATCGGCGAAAAAACCGATAAACTCCGCCGCCATGAATAGAACTCTTTATACCGCGCTGTTTTACCTTGGGCTGCCGTTGGTAGCGATTCGACTCTGGCTGCGGGCGCGCAAGGCGCCGGCCTATGCCAAACGCATTGGTGAGCGGTTCTCCTATGGGATGCCGGTGATGCAACCGGGTGGCCTCTGGGTGCACGCGGTATCGGTGGGCGAGAGCATTGCCGCCGCGCCGATGATTCGCGCTTTGCTGCAACGATATCCACAACTACCGATTACCGTCACTTGCATGACCCCGACCGGCTCGGAGCGCATCCAGGCGATGTTTGCCAATGAGCCGCGCATCCAGCACTGCTATTTGCCGTACGACTTGCCGTGCGCCGCCCGGCGCTTCCTTGATCGGGTCCAGCCAAGGCTGGCGGTGATCATGGAGACAGAACTGTGGCCCAACCATATCCATGAATGCGCCAAACGCGGGATTCCCGTGGCGTTGGCCAATGCGCGCCTGTCCGAGCGCTCGGCGAAAGGCTATGGCCGCTTTGCCAAGCTGACCGGGCCGATGCTCGCCGAAATGAGCCTGTTCGCGGTGCAGACCGAAGCCGAGGCCCAGCGCTTCCGCGATTTGGGGGCCCGGGCGCCAACCGTTGAGGTGACCGGCTCAATCAAGTTCGACCTGACCATCGACCCGCAGCTGTTGCAGCGAGCCGCCGAACTGCGTGGCCAATGGCAGGCGCAGGAACGCCCGGTGTGGATCGCGGCCAGTACCCACGAGGGCGAAGACGAGGTGGTGTTGGCGGCCCATCGTCAGTTGCTGGCGAGCCATCCCGATGCCTTGCTGATTCTGGTGCCGCGCCATCCTGAGCGTTTCAATGCGGTGTTCGAGTTGAGCCGACAGCAGGGCTTTGCCACGGTCCGTCGTTCCACGGGCGAGCCGGTCACTGCCTCGACGTCAGTGTTGCTGGGCGACACCATGGGCGAATTGCTGTTTCTCTATGCCTTGGCCGACAGCGCCTTCGTCGGTGGCAGCCTGGTGCCCAATGGCGGGCACAACCTGCTGGAACCGGCGGCGCTGGCCAAGCCAGTGTTGAGCGGTCCACATCTGTTCAACTTCCTCGAAATCGCTGCGCAGTTGCGCAGCGCCGGGGCGTTGCAGGAAGTGGAGGATGCCGAAGGCTTGGCACTGGCGGTGCAGCGTCTGTTCGAATTGCCCAGGGATGCGCAGCGGATGGCGGAGGCGGGCTTGAAGGTGATGCGCACCAATCAGGGCGCCTTGCAGCGGTTGCTGGATGGGTTGGGGCGGTTGATCGAGCGGGCTTGAATCCCTTCCTGACCCATTGTGGCGAGGGAGCACGCTCGCTCGCCACAAAAGTCTTTCGCCAGGACTTATTTGTTACTGACCCGGTCTTGCATTCAACTGGTCAGCCGCCGCCTTGGCCAGATCCGGCGGCAGGAAGTCCTTGTCCGGGTTGTAGTCAGGCTTGAGCCACCGCGCCAGGTCCTGCAAATCCCCCGGGTTCAACGTGCCGGCCTGTTGCTTGAGGCGCAGGTTGTCGAGGATGTAGTCGTAGCGGGTGTTGTTGTAGTTGCGCACCGAGGTGTACAGCTGGCGCTGCGCATCCAGCACGTCAACGATGTTTCGTGTTCCCACCTGATAACCGATTTCGGTCGCTTCCACCGCACTCTGGTTGGAAATGATCGACTGCTTGCGCGCCTGTACCTGTTCGACGTCGGTATTCACTGCGCGGTGCAGGTCGCGGGTGTTTTCGACAATTTGCCGGCGCAGGGATTCGCGTTGCTGCTCGATCTGGTCCAGTTGTGCATAGGACTGGCGCACCTGGGAGTTGATCAGGCCGCCGCTGTAGATCGGGATGTTCAGCTGCAGGCCCACCGAGGTTTGCTCGACGTTGCCACCGTAGGGTTGGGGAAAGGCATTCGGGTTGCTGAAGCCCAACGCGTCGTTATCGCCTTTTTCGTATTTCGCCACGGCGTCGATGGTCGGCGCGTGGCCGGCCTTGCGCTGCTTGAGGGTTTGCTCGGCAGCGCTGACGGCGTAGTTGCTGGCCAACAGATTGAGGTTCTGTTTGGCCGCCGTTTCGACCCAGGCCTTGGCATCGTTCGGCGCTGGCGGCAGGATCGGCAGGTTGTGGCTGATGCCCTGGATCGAGTTGTACTGACGGTTGGTCAGGGTGATCAGCGCTTCAAATGCATCATCCACCTGGCGCTGCGCGACGATACGGTTGGCGCGTGCGGTGTCGTAGCTGGCTTGTGAGTTGAGCACGTCGGTCTTGTCCGAGAGACCGACATCGAAGCGCTCATTGGACTGATCGAGCTGGCGTTTGAACGCGGCTTCCTCGGCCTTGGTCGAGGCCAGGTTGTCCTGGCTGCGCAGTACGTTGAAGTAACTGTTGGCGGTTTGCAGGATCAGGTTCTGCTCGGTTGCCGAGAGTTGCAGCGCGGCCTGCTCATTGACGTCCTTGGCGGCCTGGAACTGGAACCAGCGATCGGCACGGAACAACGGCTGCGCCAGCGTGGCCTGGTATGAATGAGCATTGCGGTTGGCGGTGGTCGACGGCTGATCGAGCGAGGTGCGCGCGCTGGACACTTGCGCGCCACCCGAGAGATTAGGCAGCAGGCCGGCGCGGGCCTGGGGCACGACTTCCTTCTGGGCGCCGTATTGGGCCATGGCGGCGGCGAGGTCGGCGTTGTTGTTCACCGCTTCCTGGTAGACGCTGACCAGATCGGTTTTGTTGGATAAGGGCGCTTCTGCCCAGGCCATTCCATTGGACGCACAAGACACGGCCAGGGCCAGTGAGAGTTTGCGCAGCATAGGCGTTCCCTACAATTAATATTACACAAGTAATTTGAGCGCCAAGGCTAAGGCGCGACACGTGCAACGTCAATGCGCGCGACGGCGTAGCGAGTGTAGTGGTGCATCGGGGCGCCAACAATCCTGCAATTACGCCATTCATCATGGTATTTGCCGCAGAGTTGGCGTTCTTTGCCAGTTGTGTCTAGACTGGCCGGGTTCTTGTCGGGGTGCCTTGCTATGAGGCTGAGATCGAATAATTTCGGATCCCGTTGAACCTGATCAGGTTAGCGCCTGCGTAGGGAACAAGATTTCTCGTCACCCGGCGAGTCCTCTTGTGCTTCGTCCGGGATGTTGTTCGACAATCGAACACCCCTCGAGCACTGAGCACAGCACTGCTGGAATTCCCAGCGCCCGTGCGTCCATTCGTTTACAGGTTCGCTCCGACAAAAATCCACTGCCTGGATGCTGTCTGGAGAGCCCGTGATGACGACAAAAGCAAAAAACGACACCCACCTGAGCGAATCGGCCAAGGTCGACGAGCAGTCGGTTCAGCCTTTTACCCGCTCGCAAAAAATTTATGTGCAGGGCTCTCGCCCGGACATTCGCGTGCCGATGCGCGAAATCAGCCTGGACGTGACCCCCACCGATTTCGGTGGCGAAATCAATGCCCCGGTCACTGTCTATGACACTTCAGGCCCGTACACCGACCCCAACGTCATCATTGACGTGCGCAAGGGCTTGGGCGATGTGCGCTCGGCCTGGATCGACGACCGGGGTGATACCGAGCGCTTGCCTGGCCTGAGCTCGCACTTCGGCCAGGAGCGCCTGGCCGATCCGGAACTGACCAAGCTGCGCTTCGCTCACGTCAATAGCCCGCGCCGCGCCAAGGCCGGGGCCAACGTCAGCCAGATGCACTACGCGCGCAAAGGCATCATCACCGCCGAGATGGAATACGTCGCCATCCGCGAAAACATGAAGCTGCAAGAGGCCCGCGCTGCCGGCCTGATGAAACAGCAGCACGCCGGTCACAGCTTCGGCGCCAGCATCCCGAAGGAAATCACGCCGGAGTTTGTCCGCGAAGAAATCGCCCGCGGTCGCGCAATCATTCCAGCCAACATCAACCACACCGAACTGGAACCGATGATCATCGGCCGTAACTTCCTGGTGAAGATCAACGGCAACATCGGCAACAGCGCCCTGGGTTCGTCCATCGAAGAAGAAGTGGCGAAACTGACCTGGGGTATCCGCTGGGGTTCGGACACGGTCATGGACCTGTCCACTGGCAAGCACATCCACGAAACCCGCGAGTGGATCATCCGCAACTCGCCGGTGCCGATCGGTACCGTGCCGATCTACCAGGCGCTGGAGAAGGTCAACGGCGTCGCTGAAGACCTGACCTGGGAGCTGTTCCGCGACACGCTGATCGAGCAGGCCGAGCAGGGCGTCGACTACTTCACCATCCACGCCGGCGTGCTGTTGCGCTATGTGCCGATGACCGCCAAGCGAGTGACCGGCATCGTTTCCCGTGGCGGTTCGATCATGGCCAAGTGGTGCCTGGCGCACCACAAGGAAAACTTCCTCTACACCCATTTCGACGAAATCTGCGAAATCATGAAGGCCTACGACGTCAGCTTCTCGCTGGGCGATGGTCTGCGTCCGGGCTCGATTGCCGACGCCAACGACGAAGCGCAGTTCGGCGAGCTGGAGACCCTCGGTGAGCTGACCAAGATCGCCTGGAAGCACGACGTGCAATGCATGATCGAAGGCCCGGGCCACGTGCCGATGCAGTTGATCAAAGAGAACATGGACAAGCAGCTCGAGTGCTGCGACGAGGCGCCGTTCTACACCCTCGGCCCGCTGACCACCGACATCGCGCCAGGCTACGACCACATCACCTCGGGTATTGGTGCGGCGATGATCGGCTGGTTCGGTTGCGCCATGCTCTGCTACGTGACGCCGAAGGAGCATTTGGGTCTGCCGAACAAGGATGACGTGAAGACCGGGATCATCACCTACAAGATCGCCGCTCATGCCGCCGACCTTGCGAAGGGGCATCCAGGCGCGCAGATTCGTGACAATGCCTTGAGCAAGGCGCGTTTCGAGTTCCGTTGGGAAGATCAGTTCAACCTCGGCCTCGATCCGGACACCGCTCGCTCGTATCACGATGAAACCCTGCCGAAGGATTCGGCCAAGGTCGCGCATTTCTGCTCGATGTGCGGGCCGAAGTTCTGCTCGATGAAAATCACCCAGGAAGTGCGCGAGTACGCGGCCAACCAGCGGATCGAAGCAGTGGACGTGGACGTCGCCCAAGGCATGGCCGAGCAGGCCGAGCGCTTCAAGAAAGAAGGCAGTCAGCTGTACCAGAAAGTTTGACCTGACCTGAAAGGGTGGGGCCTACAGGCCCCATCGCGAGCAGGCTGGCTCCCACACTGGATTTGTGAGCGCCACAAGTCCCTTGTGGGAGCCAGCCTGCTGGCGATAGCGGTCAACACAACAACAATGTCCCTCTGAGATAACACCCTTGAGCATTCAACCCAGTACTTACTCCCCCGACATCGCGGTGCCGTCTGACAGGCGTGTGTTCGGCGGCCGGGATCTGTTTTCCCTGTGGTTTTCCCTCGGCATCGGCCTGATGGTGCTGCAGACCGGTGCGCTGTTGGCGCCAGGTTTGGGGCTGTCCGGCTCGTTGCTGGCGATTTTTTTAGGCACGCTGGTCGGTGTTCTGCTGCTGGCCGCGGTTGGCGTGATCGGCAGCGATACCGGCCTGTCGTCGATGGCCGCGCTCAAACTCAGCCTCGGCGCCAAAGGCGCGAGCCTGCCGGCGGTGTTGAACCTGCTGCAGCTGATCGGTTGGGGCTCGTTCGAAATCATCGTCATGCGCGATGCCGCCAGCCTGTTGGGCGCGCGGGCCTTCAGTGAAGGCAGTCTGCTGTCCAGCCCGATGCTGTGGACGCTGTTCTTCGGCGCTTTGGCGACCTTGCTGGCGGTCAGTGGTCCGTTGACGTTCGTGCGCCAGATCCTGCGCAAGTGGGGCATCTGGTTGCTATTGGCTGCGTGCACCTGGCTGACCTGGAACCTGTTCGCCAAGGCTGATCTGGCGGGCGTGTGGGCGCAGGCCGGTGATGGCTCGATGCCGTTCGCCGTGGGCTTCGACATCGCGATTGCCATGCCGCTGTCGTGGCTGCCGCTGATCGCCGACTACTCGCGTTTCGGCAAGCGGGCGAAAAACGTATTCGGTGGCACCGCGATCGGTTTCTTTATCGGCAACTTCTGGCTGATGAGCCTGGGCGTGGCCTACACCCTGGCGTTCGCGCCGAGCGGTGAAGTCAATGCCTTGCTGCTGGCTCTGGCCGGTGCAGGCCTGGGGATTCCGTTGCTGCTGATTTTGCTGGATGAATCAGAGAACGCCTTTGCCGACATTCACTCGGCGGCGGTGTCCAGCGGGATTCTGTTGCGCTGGAAGGTCGAGCACCTGGCGTTGGCCATCGGGGTGGTCTGCACCTTGATCGCCTTGCTGGCACCCTTGGCTCAGTACCAGAACTTCCTGCTGTTGATCGGTTCGGTGTTTGCGCCGCTGTTCGGCGTGGTGCTGGTGGACCACTTCATCCTGCGCAAACGCAGTGGCCAGGTCGCGGCAGCCGCATTGCGCTGGCCGGCGTTGCTGGCCTGGCTGGGCGGGATCAGCACCTACCATCTGCTGGCCAATCTGTATCCGGACATCGGCGCAACCCTGCCGGCGCTGGTGCTGGCAGGGTTGCTGCAACTCGTGCTGGGCCGGGCCTTCAGTTACGGCCGGGAAACAGCTCGGGCTTGATGATGCCATTCAGGCGAGGGTAAGGGATCTTCAGTTCGACATGGCCCAGCGCGTAAGGCGCGATGCTGCTGGTTTCGTACTTGAGGATCACCCCGCCATAGGTCAGCGCCACGTTCTGGGTTTTCTGGAACGGCCAGCTCTTCACGAACTCCGGTTCCTGATCGAGCTTGGTGCTGATCAGCCAGCTGTTGTGCGCCACCTGCGCGGCTTTCCAGAACGCGTCTTCCTGTCCCGGTACCAGCATGTCCGACAGCGTCAGCACCTTATGTTGTTGACGTGAGTAGTTGATGAAGCCGCGGCCAGGAATCCCATGGGCGCCGCCGTTGTCCAGGTAGCTGGACAGTTCGACAATCACCAGTCCGTCATGCTGCTCGCGTACTTTCGATTGCAAATAACTGCTGTTGCGCGGGCCGGCGGTGCGCAAGAACTGTTCGCGATACGCGGCCAGTGTCGGCGCCACGGGGGCATCGGGCGAGGTGCGGGTCATTTGCAGCAGGCGTTTTTCGATGATGCCGTCAAGCGTAGGTTCGGCCGGGAAGTGCACGATATCAATATTCACCAGCGGGCAATCCTGATCCTTGCAGCCAGGCTTGAGCTGTTCGGAGGCGTCGCGAGTGGTTTCCAGCGGCGCCCGATAGTTGGGCTGGAACAGACTCTGGCAAGCGCCCAGGGTCAGGGCGATGGCGGCCACGGAGGCGATTTTAAAAAGCGACATGGTTGTCCTTCATAAAACTGGGAAAGGCGAAAAGTTACCCGCTTCGACTGTCAACGAAGCAGTCAGTTCGCCACTAAGCTAATTAGAGTGGGTTTCGCCCTCACCGTCTATCCCGCTGACGGGAAAGGGGCTGCATCAAAGGTCTGCGGCGCGTTAGGATGGCGCGAAGTCGAGGTGGGAACCTCGTACAGGATTAGCAGTAACGAGGATTGTCATGACTGATTTTGCCACCGCCACTCCGACCGCCGTTGATATCGTTCGGCGCGAACAGTGCTACCAGGGCTTCTACAAGCTTGATCGCGTGCACTTGCGCCATGAATTGTTCGCCGGTGGCATGAGCCGCGAGATCAATCGTGAAGTGTTCGTGCGCCACGATGCAGTGTGCGTGCTGCCTTACGATCCGCAGCGCGATGAAGTGGTGCTGATCGAGCAGTTCCGCGTCGGCGCCATGGGCAAGACCGACAATCCCTGGTTGATCGAACTGGTCGCTGGTCTGATCGACAAGGAAGAAGTACCGGAAGAAGTTGCTCGCCGCGAAGGGCAGGAGGAAGCTGGGCTTGTTTTCGGGGCGCTGTGGCCGATCACCCAATATTTTCCATCGCCGGGCGGCAGCAATGAATTCGTGCATTTGTACCTGGGGCGTTGCGAGACAACCGGGGTCGGCGGCCTGCATGGGCTGGAGGAAGAAGCAGAAGATATCCGCGTCTCGGTCTGGGCCTTTGAAGATGCCCTGCAGGCCGTACGCGACGGACGTATTGCCAACGCACCAAGCATCATTGCCTTGCAATGGCTGGCTTTGAATCGCGTTGAAGTGAGGGGGTTATGGTCGTAAACAAGCTGCGCGATCGCTATCGGGTGGATCTGGTGGGGCTGCAAGCGTCCTGCGAGGCGAACTACGCGCGACTGATGCGACTGCTGCCGGACATGCGCAGCGAGCCGGCCGCGCGGCGCATCGCCGTGACCCATGGCGATCAGATGCTCGGGGTGCTGGCGCTGGAAGTGCTGCAAGTCTGTCCGTACACCACGACCCTGCAAGTGCGCCAGGAACACAGCCTGCCGTGGCTGCCGGTGCCGCAACTGGAAGTACAGGTCTATCATGACGCGTGCATGGCCGAAGTGGTCAGCGCCGAACATGCGCGGCGCTTTCGTGGCATCTATCCTTACCCGAACGCCGCGATGCACCAGCCGGATGAAAAAGCCCAACTGAACATGTTTCTGGGCGAATGGTTGAGCCATTGCCTGGCGTTGGGGCACGAGTACGAAGTCGTACGTTAATTGTGAGCCGCAGTTGTGAACTGCGTCAGGTTCACAGGTTTCCCCTTTAGATCGTCCCCCAGCATAATTGCGCCATTCATCCATTCCCGTGATCACGCCCTGGGAGAACACCTTGCCGAGCGTATCCACATTGAGTGCCGCCGATCCGGCGTTGCTGGTGCAGATTTCCGACAGCCATCTGTTCGCCGAGGCGGATGGCACGCTGCTGGGCATGAATACCTGCGACAGCCTACAAAGAGTCATCGAGCTGGTACGCCAGCAACAGCCGCAGATCGACCTGATCCTGGCCACGGGTGATCTGTCGCAGGATGGCACGCTGGAGTCTTACCAGCGGTTTCGCGACCTGACCGGGCAACTCGGTGCGCCAGCCCGCTGGATTCCCGGAAACCACGACGAGCCGTTGATCATGGCCGAGGCGGCGGTGCAGAGCGCGTTGCTGGAATCGGTGGTCGACATCGGTAACTGGCGGGTCACGCTGCTTGATTCGGCCGTGCCGGGCTCGGTGCCGGGGTATTTGCAGGACGAACAGTTGCAGTTGCTGGCGTGCTCGTTGAGTGAAGCACCGGAGCGTCATCACCTGGTGTGCTTCCACCACCATCCAGTGTCGATCGATTGTGCCTGGATGGAGCCGATCGGGCTGCGTAATCCCGAGGCGTTGTTTGCTGTGCTGGATCGCTTTCCACAGGTGCGCGCCGTGCTGTGGGGGCATGTGCATCAGGAAATCGATCAATGGCGTAACGGGGTGCGTTTGATCGCTTCGCCGTCGACCTGCATTCAGTTCGAGCCGCGCAGTGAGGATTTCAAGGTCGGAGAGCAGGCGCCGGGGTATCGCTGGCTGCGGCTGTTGCCCGATGGCCAGCTCGAAACCGGGGTGGAGCGCGTCACCGGTTTCGACTTCCAGATCGATTACAGCTCCAACGGCTATTAGTCATTCCCCACGATTGCATTGCGGCCTTCGCGAGCAGGGCTTCGTGAACGGTGCAGATCCATTGTGGGAGCGAGCTCGCTCGCGAAGGCGTCCGCCCGGGCGACCCGATTTCACGGGTATCCCCGATTCCCCCGGCACCCTGTAAACTGCGCCTCTTTATCCGACGCACAGGGAGTTCAAATGTCCGGCTCGATCCTTTATATCCACGGGTTCAACAGCGCGCCTGCGTCGAAAAAGGCCACTCAGTTGAGCGAAGTGATGGAGCGTCTGGGCTTGAGCGATCGATTGCGCGTGCCGGCCTTGCATCACCATCCCCGTGAAGCCATCGGTCAGCTGGAGCAAGCGATTGAGGCGCTCGGACGGCCACTGCTGGTCGGCAGCTCACTCGGCGGCTACTATGCGACTCACTTGGCCGAACGCCATGGCCTCAAAGCCCTGTTGATCAACCCTGCCGTCAGTCCGCACCGGATGTTCGACGGGTTTCTGGGGACGCAGAAAAACCTGTATACCGATGAGACCTGGGAACTGACCCACGACCATGTGACGGCCCTGGCCGAGCTGGAAGTGCCGGCACCGCAGGATCCGCAGCGCTATCAGGTGTGGTTGCAGACCGGCGACGAAACGCTGGACTATCGCCTCGCCCAGCAGTATTACCGGGCTTGTGCCTTGCGTATTCAGGCCGGCGGCGACCATGGTTACCAAGGGTTTGCCGAGCAACTTCCAGCCATGCTGAGCTTTGCCGGCATAGGCGCAGATTTGTATCAGGCGATTGATTTCAGCGCACTGTGAATCGTTGCCCCTTTTTATTGAATCACTGACGACGAGACCCTATGGCCACTCCCAGCGCTAGCTCTTATAACGCAGACGCCATCGAAGTCCTCTCGGGCCTCGACCCGGTGCGCAAGCGCCCCGGCATGTACACCGACACCACTCGGCCAAACCACCTCGCCCAGGAAGTCATCGACAACAGCGTCGACGAAGCCTTGGCCGGGCATGCCAAATCGGTGCAGGTCATCCTGCACGCCGATCACTCGCTGGAAGTCAGTGATGACGGTCGCGGCATGCCAGTGGACATTCACCCGGAAGAAGGCGTTTCCGGCGTCGAGCTGATCCTCACCAAACTCCATGCGGGCGGCAAGTTTTCCAACAAGAACTACCAGTTCTCCGGCGGTCTGCACGGGGTCGGTATTTCGGTGGTCAACGCCTTGTCGACCGAAGTCCGGGTCCGCGTAAAGCGTGACGGCAACGAATACCAGATGACCTTCGCCGACGGTTACAAGAAAACCGAGCTGGAAGTGATCGGCACCGTTGGCAAGCGCAACACCGGCACCAGCGTGTTCTTCGCCCCGGACCCGAAATACTTCGATTCACCGAAATTTTCCATCAGTCGCCTCAAGCACGTGCTCAAGGCCAAGGCCGTCCTGTGCCCGGGGCTGCTGGTCAGTTTTGAAGACAAGGCCAGCGGCGAGAAAGTCGAATGGCATTACGAAGATGGCTTGCGCTCCTATCTGGTCGACGCGGTCAGCGAGTTCGAACGCCTGCCGGACGAGCCGTTCTGCGGCAGCCTGGCCGGTAACAAAGAGGCCGTGGACTGGGCGTTGCTGTGGCTGCCGGAAGGTGGCGACGCGGTGCAGGAAAGCTACGTCAACCTGATCCCGACCGCCCAGGGCGGTACCCACGTCAACGGCCTGCGTCAGGGCCTGCTCGACGCCATGCGCGAGTTCTGTGAATTCCGCAGCCTGTTGCCGCGCGGCGTGAAGCTGGCGCCGGAAGACGTCTGGGAACGCATTGCGTTCGTGCTGTCGATGAAGATGCAAGAGCCGCAATTCTCCGGTCAGACCAAGGAGCGTCTGTCGTCCCGTGAAGCGGCGGCGTTCGTTTCCGGTGTGGTCAAGGACGCGTTCAGCCTGTGGCTCAACGCCAACCCGGAAACCGGCATGCTCCTGGCGGAACTGGCGATCAACAACGCCGGCCGCCGCCTGAAGGCCAGCAAGAAAGTCGAGCGCAAGCGCATCACCCAGGGGCCGGCCCTGCCGGGCAAGCTCGCCGACTGCGCCGGGCAGGACCCGATGCGTTCCGAGCTGTTCCTGGTGGAAGGTGATTCCGCCGGCGGTTCGGCCAAGCAGGCGCGGGACAAAGAGTTCCAGGCGATCCTGCCGTTGCGCGGCAAGATCCTCAACACCTGGGAAGTGGACGGCAGCGAAGTACTCGCCAGCCAGGAAGTGCACAACATTGCCGTGGCCATCGGCGTCGACCCTGGCGCGGCGGACATGAGCCAACTGCGCTACGGCAAGATCTGCATCCTCGCCGACGCCGACTCCGACGGTCTGCACATCGCGACCCTGCTCTGTGCATTGTTCGTCCAGCACTTCCGTGCGCTGGTCGATGCCGGCCACGTCTATGTCGCCATGCCGCCGCTGTACCGGATCGACCTGGGCAAAGAGATTTACTACGCCCTGGACGAAGCCGAGCGCGATGGCATTCTCGATCGCCTGGTGGCGGAGAAGAAACGTGGCAAGCCGCAGGTCACCCGATTCAAAGGCCTGGGTGAAATGAACCCGCCGCAGCTGCGCGAAACCACCATGGATCCGAACACCCGGCGCCTGGTGCA
>OBKH01000101.1_pt1 | contig 18061 bp, 18 predicted proteins | sample 1496241 | NCBI WGS metagenome assembly OBKH01 (sample SAMN03273953, study PRJEB22546) | soil metagenome | isolation source: rice field elevated CO2 plus elevated temperature | place: India: CRRI Experimental farm Cuttack,Odisha-753006 | collected 2013-12-17 | reverse complement strand
GTGTGCGGCATGTAGCGGCAAGAAGGTGCTGTTATAACGGGTGTGTTGGCAAAAATTCTCTAGGCACATCAAGTATTCTGGGTCATTGTGGCGTGAAAGGGGGAAAGCGGGAACCGGCATATTATCGCGCAGCGCATCATGACTTAACCAGCCCAAGGCCCGCAACTATCCGACGGTTTTCGTCGGTTCGATGCCAGTGGTCAAACCATCGTCCACATGATCACCCCGGACATCGGCGCGACTGACCACAGGCTCCCCGGCCACCCAGCCATGACGCTTGAAGTAACTGGCGACGCTACCGATGGCGTCGTCCGGATTGGTCCAGATATTGATGTGCCCGTCACCGTCGAAGTCCACCGCATAGGCGCGAAAGCTGCTCGGCATGAACTGCGGCAAGCCCATGGCACCGGCGTAGGAACCTTTGAGGGTCAATGGATCGACCTGCTCTTCCCGGGCCAGCAGCAGGAATTCACGCAATTCCTTGCGGAAAAATTCGGCACGGGGAGGATAGTCGAAACTCAGGGTCGACAAGGCATCGATTACCCGGAAATTACCGGTATTGCGTCCGAAAAAGGTCTCAACGCCGATGATCGACACAATCACCTGAGCCGGCACGCCATATTCCTGCTCGGCACGGGCCAGCACCGCCTCGTGCTGACGCCAGAAGTCGACACCGCGGGCAATGCGCGCATCGGTGATGAACATCGGGCGATATTCGCTCCACTGCTTGACCCGCTCGGCAGGTTTCGAAATCGCGTCCAGAATTGACTGCTTGCGCTCGGCTTCACGGAACACGCCCATCAGCTGCTCGCCGGCGAAGCCGTAATCGCGGGTCATCTCACCGACGAATTCGGCCACCTGGGGTGAACCTTCGTAATCGCCGGCCAACGCTTCCTGCGCAGTGCCAAGGATGCTTACCAGGCCAACCCACGACGCGTATCGAGTCGCCCAGCCATGCATTACTTGCATTGAAATCTTCACCTTATTCAAACCTGCGCGATCCACTTGCGATGGGTATGGATCGACATCAAAACCCCAAACGCTGACAGCAACGTCACCAGCGAAGTTCCTCCGTAGCTAATGAACGGCAACGGCACCCCCACCACCGGCAACAGGCCACTGACCATACCGATGTTGACGAAAACATATACAAAAAACGTCATGGTCAGGCTGCCGGCCAGCAATTTGCCGAACAATGTCTGGGCCTGGGCGGTAATCACCAGCCCTCGACCGATCAACAGCAGGTAGATCAGCAGCAGCGCGCAGATGCCCACCAGGCCGAACTCCTCACCCATGACCGCGATGATGAAGTCGGTGTGGCTCTCCGGCAGGAAGTCCAGGTGCGACTGGGTGCCCAGCAACCAGCCCTTGCCGAACACACCGCCGGAACCGATGGCGGCCTTGGACTGAATGATGTTCCAGCCGGTGCCCAGCGGATCGCTTTCCGGGTCGAGGAAGGTCAGGATCCGCTGCTTCTGGTAGTCGTGCATGATGAAGAACCACATTGCCACGGCCACCGGCACGGCGGCCGCCAGCACGCTGAGAATCCAGCGCCAGCGCAGCCCGCCCATGAACAGCACGAAGGCGCCACCGGCCAGAATCAACAGCGAAGTGCCCAGGTCCGGCTGCCGGACGATCAGGATGAAGGGCAAGCCGATCAGAAACAGACTGACGCCCACATGCTTGAGCTGCGGCGGCAACGTGCGCTTGGACAGGTACCAGGCGATGGTCGCCGGCATCAGGATTTTCATGAACTCCGAAGGCTGGAAGCGAATCACCCCCGGGATGTTGATCCAGCGCGTGGCGCCCATGGCGTTGTGGCCCATGACGTCCACCACCACCAGCAAAAGCACGCCGAGCACATAACCGACCGGCACCCAGCGGGCCATGAAGCGCGGCTCGAACTGGGCAATGACGATCATCGACACCAGACCGATGCCAAACGACGTCGCCTGTTTGGCCAGCAGATCCCAACTCTTGCCACTGGCCGAATACAGCACGAACAGACTGCCGGCGGCGAGGGTCAGCAGCAAAATCAGCAGCGGGCCATCAATGTGCAGGCGCTGCAGCAGCGTCGCACGACGACGCATCACATCCTCGCTGGAGAGCATGCGATCAAAATTATTCATCACGGGCGGTAGCCTCCGCGCTGTTAGGGCTGGCGTATTCGGCTTTGAGACGACCATCCTTATCCAGCAGCCAGGCGTCCATGACCTGACGCACCACCGGCGCGGCGACACCGGAGCCGGATTCACCGTTCTCGACCATCACCGACACCACGATTTTCGGATCATCGGCCGGCGCGAAGCCAACGAACAAGGCGTGGTCGCGATGGCGTTCCTGAACCTTGGAGCGGTCATACTTTTCACCCTGTTTGATCGCGACCACCTGGGCCGTACCACTCTTGCCGGCGATCCGGTACTGCGCACCGATCGAGGCTTTGCGCGCCGTGCCACGGGCGCCGTGCATCACTTGCTGCATGCCGTGGTTGACCTTGTTCCAGTCGGACGGGTCACGCAGGACGATGTCCGGCATCGGGTTGGGATCCACAGGTTTCAGGCCTTCAATGGTCTTGGCCAGGTGCGGACGGTTCCAGACGCCTTTGTTGGCCACCAGCGCGGTGGCCTGGGCCAGTTGCAACGGGGTCGACTGCATATAGCCCTGGCCGATCCCGAGAATCAGTGTTTCGCCCGGGAACCATGCCTGGCGGCGCGTTGCACGCTTCCACTCGCGCGTAGGCATCAATCCCGGAGACTCTTCGAACATGTCCAGCGAGACCTTCTGACCGATGCCGAACTTGCTCAAATACGAGGACAATCGATCGATCCCCAGCTTGTGGGCCAGGTCATAGAAGTAGGTGTCGTTGGAGCGCATGATCGCCGTATCGAGGTCGACAAAGCCGTCGCCGGTGCGGTTCCAGTTGCGGTATTTGTGGTCGTAGTTGGGCAACATGTAGTAACCGGGGTCGAAAACCCGCGTCGAGGCCGTGACCACGCCCGAATCCAGGCCGGCAATCGCCACCGCCGGCTTGATGGTCGAACCCGGTGGATACAGACCGCGCAGCACGCGGTTGAACAGCGGCCGGTCGATGGAGTCGCGCAACTCGGAATAAGCCTTGAAGCTGATGCCGGTGACGAACAGGTTCGGGTCGAAGCTCGGCTGGCTGACCATCGCCAGCACTTCACCGGTTTTCGGGTCCAGTGCCACCACCGCGCCACGACGACCGCCGAGCGCGGCTTCGGCGGCTTCCTGCAGTTTGATGTCCAGGCTCAGGACGATGTCCTTGCCGGGAATCGGATCGGTGCGCTTGAGTACCCGCAATACGCGGCCCCGAGCGTTGGTCTCGACTTCCTCATACCCGACCTGACCGTGCAGTTCGGGCTCGTAGAAGCGCTCGATGCCGGTTTTGCCGATTTGATGGGTACCGCTGTAACTCACCGGGTCCAGAGATTTGAGCTCTTTCTCGTTGATCCGCCCCATATAGCCCACCGAGTGCGCAAAGTGCGCGCCCTGGGGATAGTGACGAACCAGTTGCGCGACCACTTCCACCCCGGGCAGGCGGAACTGGTTGACGGCGATTCGAGCGATTTGCTCCTCGGTCAATTCGAACATGATCGGCACCGGCTCGAACGGCCGACGCCCCTGGCGCATGCGCTTTTCGAAAATCACCCGGTCCTCGGGCGTCAGTTCCAGCACCTGAACGATCACATCGAGCACTTGCTGCCAATCGCCAGAGCGCTCGCGGGTCATGCTCAGACTGAAGCTGGGTCGGTTGTCGGCAATGACCACTCCGTTGCGGTCGTAAATCAACCCACGGGGTGGCGGAATCGGCTGCACGTGGACGCGGTTGTTTTCCGACAGGGTCGAGTGGTACTCGTACTGGATCACCTGAAGGAAATACAGCCGCGCGATCAGCACGCCGATCAGCGTCACGACCGCAATGGCCCCGAACACGACACGGCCACGCACCAGACGGGCGTCTTTTTCGTGGTCCTTGATGCGGATCGGCTGAGACATGAGGGCAGAACTACTTGTGGTAAGGGTGGCCGGACAACACGGTCCAGGCACGATACAGCTGTTCGCCGATCAGAATTCGCACCAGCGGGTGCGGCAACGTCAACGGCGATAGCGACCAGCGCTGATCGGCACGGGCACAGACTTCAGGCGCCAGCCCCTCGGGGCCACCGACCATGAAGTTCACCGTGCGCGAGTCCAGCCGCCAGCGATCGAGCTCGACCGCCAGCTGCTCGGTACTCCAGGGCTTGCCGTGGACTTCGAGGGTGACAACACGTTCGTTCGGCCCGACCTTGGCCAGCATGGCTTCGCCTTCCTGACGGATGAAGCGGGCCACGTCGGCGTTCTTGCCACGGGTGTTGAGCGGAATTTCCACCAGTTCAAGCGCCAGCTCGGACGGAAGACGCTTGGCATATTCATGCCAGCCCTCTTCCACCCATTTGGGCATGCGTGAACCGACGGCGATCAGTCGCAGTCGCACAGCGGGCCCTTATTCCTGGTCTTTGTTGAGCTTGGTGAAGTGCTCGTGGGTATTTTCAGGGCTGTGGTGAGCCGCGCTGGCCGAACGGCTCTGTTCGGCACCGGCCCACAAGCGTTCCAGGTCGTAGAACTGGCGAGCGGAGGCCGTCATCATGTGCACAATGACATCGTCCATATCCAGCAGGACCCAGTCGCTGTCGCCCTTGCCTTCCTCACCCAGTGGCTTGACGCCCTGGGCCTTGACCGCTTCGCGGACCTTGTCGAGCATCGCGCCGATCTGGCGATTGGACGTACCGGTAGCGATGATCATGAAGTCAGTGATGCTCTGCTTTTCACGAACGTCGATCACCTGAATGTCCTGGGCCTTCACATCTTCCAGGGCCGCCACGGCAACCTTGACCAGCTCTTCGCCGGCGAGAACCACGCCGGTTGCTGCCGGTACTGGCAGCGGAGCGCTCCTGAACGTGCCTTTGCGCTTTACTTTGGTTTGGTCTTTGTCAGTCATATAAAACTCGTTTTGCTCGTATGTTCGGGCGCTTCAATACACGTTGTTGCTACGTGCCTTGAGGCACTCCTATTCAGTTCGACGCACGGTAAAGTCCGTGCGCATCGATGTAGGCCAGGACCGCGTCGGGCACCAGGAAACGTACCGACTTACCGCTGGCCAGCAGTTGACGGATCTGGGTGGCGGATACCGCGAGCGGTGTCTGCCAGACGAATGCAATCTGTCCGCTCGGCCCTTTGAGGGCCAGCGGGTCGCTCACCGAACGCGCTGCCAGCAGGTTGCGCAAGGCATCCGGCGGTTCGCTGTCGGCATCCGGGCGTTGCAACACCAGGATATGGCAATGCTGGAGCAACTCTTCCCAGCGGTGCCAAGTGGGCAGGCCGCAAAAAGCGTCCCAGCCCAAAAGCAGAAAAACCTGGTCATCCGCGGCCAGTTCGGCACGCATCAGTTCCAGGGTATCAATGGTGTAGGACGGTTTGTCCCGCTGCAATTCGCGGGCGTCCACCACCAACGGCGCCACACCGGCCACCGCGCACTCGACCATCGCCAGACGGCCTTTCGCCGATACCTGCGGCGTATCCCGATGGGGAGGCCTGGCACTGGGTGTCAGACGCAGCTCATCGAGCGCCAATGATTCGGCGACTTCCAGTGCACCGCGCAAGTGGCCGATGTGCACCGGGTCGAAAGTTCCGCCCAGTATGCCGATACGGCGAGGTGCGGGCTCGCTGCCAGTGACCGGAGCTGACGGGTCGAGGTCGCCCAAGTCAGACCGACTCCTGTCCGCGCAGCTGTCCATCACCGACCACGACGTACTTCTCGCAGGTCAAACCTTCGAGGCCGACCGGGCCGCGGGCGTGCAGCTTATCAGTAGAAATGCCGATCTCGGCACCCAATCCGTATTCGAAGCCATCGGCAAAGCATGTCGGGGTGTTGATCATCACCGACGACGAGTCGACTTCAGCCACGAAACGCCGGGTGTCGCCCAGGTGTTCGCTGACAATCGAATCGGTGTGGTGAGAGCCGTAATGGTTGATGTGCTCGATGGCCTGCTCCAGCCCGTCGACCACGCGGATCGACAGGATCGGCGCCAGGTACTCGGTGCTCCAGTCTTCTTCAGTGGCCGGCAGCGCTTCGATGATTGCCCGCGTACGATCGCAACCGCGCAGCTCGACGCCTTTTTCGCGGAACCGGGCAGCCATCGGCGGCAGGAAATCCTGGGCAACGGTTTGGTCGACCAGCAGCGTCTCCATCGCACCGCAAATGCCGTAGCGGTAAGTCTTGGCGTTGAAGGCGATACGCTGGGCTTTCGGCAGGTCGGCGTGGGCACTGACATAAACGTGGCAGATGCCGTCCAGATGCTTGATCACCGGCACGCGGGCATCGCGGCTGACCCGTTCGATCAGGCCACGGCCGCCACGGGGCACGATGACATCAACGTATTCCGGCATGGTGATTAACGCGCCTACGGCGGCACGATCGGTGGTTTCGACCACTTGCACCACCGCCGCCGGCAAATCGGCTTCGGCCAGACCGCGCTGGATACAGGCGGCGATGGCACGATTGGAATGAATGGCCTCGGAGCCGCCACGCAGGATGGTCGCGTTGCCAGACTTCAGGCACAGGCTGGCGGCGTCGATGGTCACGTTCGGTCGCGATTCGTAAATAATCCCGATGACACCCAAAGGCACGCGCATTTTGCCGACCTGGATACCCGAAGGCCGATAGCTCATGTCGCGGATCGCACCGACCGGGTCCGGCAACGCCGCGACCTGGCGCAGACCGACGATCATGCCGTCGATACGCGCAGGGGTCAGCGCCAGGCGTTCAAGCAGCGCCGGCTCCAGACCAGTGGCGCGGCCGGCTGCCAAGTCCAGCTCATTGGCGGCCGTCAGCTCGGCGCGGGCAGCATCCAGCGCATTGGCAGCCGCCTGCAAGGCGCGATTTTTCTGCGCGGTGCTGGCACGGCCGATAACGCGGGAAGCCTCGCGGGCAGCGATCCCCAAGCGGGTCATGTAGTCAAGAACGGACTCAGTCATGGTCTGGCGTGGTCTTTTCCAAGGTCGTGGTAAAGAGTAAAGCGGCAGATTATAGCTGTCGCGTCCACCGACTAACAGCGGTGACGGGCGGATGGTCGAAATGGAGGGCAATTTGCCGACGTTCAGCCGGGATTAAGCTGCAAATTGTTATCATCACGACTCAATCAGCCCTGATAAACGCCGTTCATCATGACTAATCTGACTGTTCGTGAGTCCGCCGCGAGCCTGCCCAAGGGCCTCCCGGACGCTTTTTTCGACCGTGACGCCCAAATGCTGGCCCGGGATCTACTGGGCAAAGTCATCCGCCATCGGGTCGGCGACCTGTGGCTCAGCGCCCGGATTATCGAAACAGAAGCCTATTACTGCGAAGAAAAAGGCAGTCACGCCTCCCTCGGTTACACAGAAAAGCGTAAGGCTTTGTTTCTGGATGGCGGCCACATTTATATGTATTACGCCCGTGGCGGCGATTCCCTCAACTTCAGCGCTCAAGGCCCTGGCAACGCAGTGCTGATCAAATCCGCCTACCCTTGGGTCGATGAGGTCAGCGGACCGGCGAGCCTGGCGCAGATGCTCTTGAACAACCCCGACGCCCAAGGCCGCCCTCGCCCCTCGCAGAAGCTGTGCGCGGGGCAAACGTTGCTTTGCAAGTCCTTGGGACTGAAGGTGCCCGTCTGGGATGCAAAGCGCTTTGATCATGAAGTGCTGCTGGTGGAAGACGTCGGTCTGCCCCCTCCCCATATTATCCAGGCCACGCGCCTGGGCATTCCTCAAGGGCGTGACGAACACTTGATGTACCGCTTCGTGGATGGGGCCTATGCCGCCCATTGCACGCGGAACCCGCTGCGACGGGGGCAGGTCGAAGGTCGCGATTATTTTGTGCTGACTTGACGATGGCGACATAACCGTCGACATCCGCGCTGACTATCAGCCTGCAATCGCGAGCATCCGGGTAGCGATGTAGATTGTGTTCGCCCTCAAAGGGCGCAATTGAATTAGATGGAGTTTTTTTATGGGCCCATGGCTCGATAGCGTGACGGCCTGGTTGACGGTCAACCCGCAATGGCTGGCAGCAGCAGTATTCATCGTGGCCTTCGTGGAGTGCCTGGCGATTGCCGGACTGATCGTCCCCGGCACGGTTTTGTTATTCGCCGTGGCAGTGCTGGCCGGCAGCGGTGCGCTGTCGTTGAGCGAAACGTTATTGCTAGGCTTCCTCGCCGGCGTACTGGGCGACGTCGTGTCCTATTTCCTGGGACGGCATTTCCATCAGAACATCCGTCGGCTGCCCGGGTTGCGCCATCACCCGGAGTGGATCGCCGGGGCCGAGTCATATTTCCAGCGCTACGGCATTGCCAGCCTGCTGGTCGGGCGTTTCATTGGCCCCTTGCGACCCATGCTGCCGATGGTCGCCGGGATGTTCGACATGCCATTCCCACGTTTCTTCGCTGTCAGTCTGCTGGCGGCGGCGGGATGGTCGGTAGCGTATCTACTGCCGGGTTGGGCCACCGGCGCGGCGATTCGCTTGCCGTTGCCCGAAGGCTTTTGGCTGCAGGCGGGCATCGTCGTCGGCAGTATTGCAGTCATGGTGGGACTGAGCGCGACCAGCAGCCTGCGTCGCCACCGCAAGGCCACGATGTTCATTGCAGGCATGAGTGTTCTGATTCTGGCAGGGTTGTTTATCGGCTATCCGTACCTGACGGCCCTCGACCAGGGGGTTATGGCCCTGGTACAGGAACACCGCAGCCCGATGCTCGATGAAGTGGCCGTTGTCTTCACGCTGATTGGCGAATTCCGCAACATGCTGCTGTTCAGTGCCTTGCTGGTCGGGCTGCTGCTGATCACCCGGCAATGGCGTCCGGCGATTTTCGCCGGCAGCACGCTGATGTGCACCGCACTGGCCAACACCTTGACCAAGCATTTTTTCGCCCGTGTGCGCCCGGAAGTGCTCAGCGACCCACTGACCAGCTACAGCATGCCCAGCGGCCACGCGTCAGGCTCTTTCGCGCTGTTCCTGACCCTCGCCGTATTGGCCGGCCGCGGGCAGCCACCACGGATGCGCCTGACCTGGCTGCTGGTGGGATGCCTGCCGGCGCTGGCGATTTCCCTTTCCCGCGTCTACCTTGGCGCGCATTGGCCGACGGATATTTTGGCCGGGGCGATGCTGGCGGCATGCGTCTGCGCGACGAGCCTGTGGTTGATCCAGCGTCAGACTTCGCTCAACGCCCTGCCGCCCAGGGTGTGGTGGCTGGTATTGCCGGCGATGGTGGCGCTGTTTGCATTCTTCGTGATCCGGCATTTGCCGCACACAATGTTGAGGTATGCCTATTAAAAAAGAACCCCGGCCTGACAGGCCGGGGTTCTTTTTTGAACCGTATTCAGTTCATCAGTGATCAAGCACTTTGACGCTTGCGCATCTCAAGAATGAGAGCATCAGCAAGCCGACCTGCCGTGGCTGCGGTGTCCTCAAAAGATTGCCCGAGGCTGGCATGTTTAAGCATGTAGCCCACAGCAGCAGCTTCCCAGGCGGCACGTTCGGTTGTGTAGATAGTCATGATTTTAATTCCTTTTAGTAATGAAATTGGCCACTTCGTGTGGACCAACCGCAAACTAAATAAATCCTTGGCGCCCTTCAATGCTGGCAACCTGACCGAATCGTTGCCAATTGCTGCTCAGGCAAACAATTCCCCTTGCAACTCGTCCAGCAACGCCTGAATCGCGTCCAGTCGTTGCTGCGGATCATCGAGTTGCAGCAGGTCGATCTTGTCCACTTCGGCGAACGGCAAGAGGTAAGCCAACTGATTGGCCAACGACTGTTGGCCGGTCGCTTCCGTGCCCATATTCAGCGCTTCGACCATCGGGTGTTCGGCCAGCGCGTTGAGCAAGGCCACCAGATCGGCGTCCTCATCCTGTAGTGGCTGTTCAGGCTCATCTTCCAGCCACTCGACCTCGGCGACGGTCAACTGATCGCGCTGAACCTCAGTGCGCAACACATGGAATCGCCGACCGCCCTGGACTCGAATCCCGAGCAAGCCGTTGTCCTGCTGCTTGAAGTCGGTGATCAGCGCCTCGCATCCGACCAGCGCGTAACCCGCCGGAGCGATGCCGACTTCTTCGCCGTCTAGAATGCACACCACACCGAAGCCGCCGCCCTGCTTCATGCAGCGACCGATCATGTCCAGGTAGCGCGCCTCGAAAATCTGCAAGTCGAGGATGCAGCCAGGAAACAGCACCGTGTTCAGCGGAAAAAGCGGCAGACTCATAGACATTTCCTTCAAACCACTATCGACACCGCCAACGGCAGGAACACCGCCGTGGCCACGCCCATCAAACTCATCGCCAGCGCCGCGAACGCGCCGCACTCTTCACTTTCCTGCAAGGCCACCGACGTGCCAACCGCGTGGGCGGTCATGCCCAGTGCCATGCCGCGTGCCTCCGGGCTGTGGACACCGAGCCGGGTCAGCAGGCTTGGGCCGAATATCGCCCCGATCACACCCGTGATCAACACGAACACCGCCGCCAGCGCCGCGACACCGCCGATTTGCTCGGCCACCAACATGGCAATCGGCGAAGTCACCGACTTCGGCGCCATGGTCATCAGGATCATGTGTTCGGCACCGAACCACCAGCCCAACAGCACGCCCATGCCTGTAGCCACCACGCCGCCTATCACCAGCGTAGTAAAAATCGGCCAGAACAACTGCCGAATCCGTCGCAGGTTGAGATAAAGCGGGACGGCCAGCGCGACCGTCGCCGGGCCGAGCAGAATACTGAGAATTTCGGTGCTCTTGCGGTACTCGGCGTAGGTCAGCCCGCAGCCCACCAGCACACCGATCACCAGCAACATGGAGACCAGCACCGGCTGCAAAAAGATCCAGCGGGTTTTCTCGAATGCGGCCAGTACCAGCTGATAGGCGCCGAGGGTAATGCCGATACCGAACAATGGATGGTGAATCACCGACGTCCAGGCGCCGTACCAGTCAAGGATCATTGGTTGTCCTCGGGATGGTGGGCATGACGCTTGATCAAGCGCTGCATCAGCACGCCCGCGAAGGCCATGGACAGCAGCAGCGACAACACCAAGGCTCCCGTGATGGCCCAGAAATCAGCGGCAATGTCTTTGGCGTAAACCATCACGCCCACCGCCGGCGGCACCAGCAGCAAGGGCAAATATCGCAACAGGCTGCTGGCCGCCAGGTTCAGCGGTTCACCCACCTGACCACGACTGATCAGAAACACCAACAACAGCAGCAGACCGACAATCGGCCCCGGCAGCACTGGCAAAAACAAATGGTTGATCGCGGTGCCGAGCAATTGGAACAGCACCAGCCAGGTCAGGCCACGTAACAACATTCTTCATCTCCCGCAAATCCGTCACCCGCATTGGCCCGGGCATTATAAGCACGCCTGCGCTATAGACCGGCATTCGCCAAAAGCATGGTCGGTTGACCGGAGCAATTTGCCATGTTGATCTAAAGTGGTAAGCCGGGAGGCCAAAAATCCCCCCATTCAAAACTATAAAACCGATGAACCCAAGGAGAGTCTCAATGCCCTATGTTCCAGTTGCAGAGCTCAATGATTATGTCGGCAAGGAACTTGGACGTTCCGAATGGCTCACCATCGATCAGGAACGCATCAACCTGTTCGCCGAAGCCACAGGGGACTATCAGTTCATCCATGTCGATCCGGTCAAAGCCGCGCAAACGCCCTTTGGCAGCACCATCGCCCACGGTTTCCTGTCACTGTCGCTGATTCCAAAACTGATGGAAGACATCCTCGTCATGCCCGAGGGCTTGAAGATGGTGGTCAACTACGGCCTCGACAGCGTGCGCTTCATTCAGCCGGTCAAGGTCAATTCGAAGGTGCGCCTCAAAGTCGACCTGACCGAAGTCACCGAGAAGAAACCCGGCCAATGGCTGCTCAAAGCCACCGCGACCCTGGAAATCGAAGGCTCGGACAAGCCGGCGTACATCGCTGAGCCCTTGTCGCTCTGCTTCGTGTAAACCATCCCGGATGCGAAGCAGGCCGCACTGTTTCGCATCACCTCCTTTTATACCGACTGTATAAGGTCACATAGCTGCGGCATACTCCGTCGCCTAATTGCCCGGATCCCGCTATGCGCTCACTCGCACTCCTTGCCTTGACCCTGATGCTCACCGCTTGCGGCGACGGCGAATCGCCGCTGCCCCCTGACGCCCGCCTGCCGGATGGCGGACGCTATCGTGGAGATCTGGTCAATGGGCTGCTGCAAGGCCAGGGTCGCATCGATTACCCGAACGGCAGTTGGTATGCCGGTGAGTTCGACCAAGGCCAATGGCATGGCCAGGGCGAATGGCACGGCAGCAACGGCGAGGTTTATCGCGGTCAATTCAAGCAAGGGCTGTTCGATGGCCAGGGCAGCCTGACCACCAATGGCAGCAGCTTCACCGGTAGCTTCAAACTCGGCCGCCGCGACGGCGAAGGCACACTCAAAGAAAACGGCATGACCTACCGCGGCGAATTCAAAGCCGATCAGTATTCAGGGCTTGGCCGTCTCGAACTCGATGATGGCAGCACCTACCAGGGCCAGTTCGCCCACGGCAAGCCCAACGGCGAAGGCCAGCGCGGGGACGGCAACGGCAATCAGTTCACCGGGCACTTCGTCGATGGACAGCTGCAAGGCAACGGGACGTTCAACAGTGCCGACGGCGACATTTATGTCGGCGGTTTCAAGAACAATCAACTGCACGGCAAGGGCCGCTACGAAAACGCCGACGGCGACGTCTGGCTGGGCCAATTCGAGGAAGGCTCGCTGAACGGCAAGGGCGAGTTGATCGGCGCCGATGGCAGCCATTACATTGGTCAATTCAGCGACTGGCGCTTTGCCGGCCAAGGTCGCCTGAACCTGCCTGATGGCAGTTTCTATATCGGCCAGTTCGACAACGACAGCTATTCCGGTCGCGGCACCCTGGTGCTGACGGACGGCACGGTACAAAGCGGTACCTGGATCAACGGCCAGCGCGTGCGCGATGCCAATGGCAAATTACTCCCCGACAGCCTCGAACTCGGCCTGCTGGCCCAGGGCCGCCTGCTGGAGGACGCACTCAGTAATGTGCCGGCCTCGACTCCGGCCGTCGAGCTGTACACCTTGACCCTGGGCGGCGATGGCAAGCAGAGCGTGTTCCTGCGCGAATCCGACTACGTCGCCAACATGCTCACCAGCCGCTTCGGCGCCTTTGGCCAGATCCGCCTGGTGAACCATCGCGACCACCTCGTCGATCGCCCGATGGCCACCCGGGAAAACATGCGCCGCGCCGCCGTGACCCTGGCTGAACGCAGCGGGCCGGAAGACCTGATTTTCATCTACCTGACCAGCCACGGCACCAGTGAACACGAACTGGTGCTCGACCAGCCGCGCATGGAACTGGCCGATCTGCCGGCCGACGAACTGGCCGCCGTCCTGGCACCACTGAAAAACCGCGATAAGGTCATCGTGATTTCGGCCTGCTACTCCGGCGGCTTCATCCCTGCCCTCAAGGATGAACGCACCCTGATCATGACCGCCTCGCGGGCTGACCGCGTGTCCTTTGGCTGTTCGGAAGAAGCCAACTTCACTTACTTCGGCGATGCCCTGTTCGCCCAGGCCCTGAACCAGACCGATGATCTGGAACAGGCCTTCAAACTGGCCAGGGCGACTGTCGCCGAGCGCGAGCTGGCCGATGGCTTCGAAGCCTCCGAACCGCAGATCTGGGCACCGAAAACCGTGCTCTCCCACTGGCAGCTGTTACGTAAACAACAGGCACGCAAAGCCCTGCAAAGTGCCGCCATTGAAAGCAAGGATACAAAGAACAACTAAGCTGATGGGTATCAAGGGAGAAACACTATGTACTTGACGCCTCAGCACGTACTGCTTGCCGGAGCCACCGGCTTGACCGGTGAACATCTACTCGATCGTTTGCTCAATGAGCCGACCATTACGCGGGTTCTGGCGCCCTCACGCCGGGCGCTGGCCAAACATCCCCACCTTGAAAACCCGGTCGGCGACCCGGCCGTGTTCCTCCCGCAATTGAACGGTCGCGTCGACATCGCCTATTGCTGCCTGGGCACCACCATCAAGCAGGCGGGCTCGGAACAGGCGTTTCGCGCGGTGGACCTGGACATGGTGGTGGCCTTCTCCAAACGGGCGCGGGAAATGGGCGCCCGTCATCTGATCGTGATCAGCGCCTTGGGCGCCGATCCGAAGTCTCCGATTTTCTACAACCGGGTCAAAGGCGAGATGGAGCAGGCATTGCGCGCGCAGGACTGGCCGCAACTGACCATCTGCCGTCCATCACTGCTGCTGGGTGAGCGCACCGAACCGCGCCTGGCCGAGAAACTCGCCGGCCCACTGTCTCGCCTGATACCGGGCAAGTACCACGGCATCGAGGCCTGCCAAATGGCCCGCGCCATGTGGCGACTGGCGCTGGAAGAACAGGATGGAGTGCGGATTGTCGAGTCGGATGAACTGCGCAAGCTCGGCAAATAGACTGACCAACTTGTGGCGAGGGGGCTTGTCGGAACGCCGGACCGCCCCTCGCCACAGAAGCCGGCTCTCCTACAATCCGCCTGTCGCCTGAAAACTGACCCCGATCACAGTCAGCAACGACAATGGCAGCAGCAGGGTGTCGAGCAGTGCGCTGGCCGGCAGGTCGACGCCGGGATAGCTCGGCGCTTCGGCACCGAAGCGGTCCATCGCGCAACAACCACCGTTCATCGCATACAGATCCAGCCGAGTCCCTGAGTACACCACCGGCGCTCCCGGCTTCGCGGCATCCAGCGTGCGCGCGGTGGCGCACCCGGCCAACTGCAAGGCGAGAACAATCGTCAGAAACTTATTCATCGCTGGTCAGATGGTGTTCGCCCCAGCGTGGCAGCATGTCTTGCGGAATATTCAACAGGTTGAGAATGCGCGCCACGACGAAATCGATCAGGTCGTCGATGGTTTGCGGCTGATGATAGAAGCCCGGCGATGCTGGCAGAATTGTCACGCCCATGTTCGACAACTTGAGCATGTTTTCCAGGTGAATGCTCGAATACGGCGCTTCACGGGGCACCAGGATCAGCTGGCGACGCTCCTTCAGCGTCACATCGGCGGCACGTTCGATCAGGTTGTTGCAGGCGCCGGTCGCGATGGCTGACAACGTCCCGGTAGAGCACGGCACCACCACCATCGCCGCCGGTGCGCCGGAGCCCGAGGCCACCGGCGACATCCAGTCTTCCTTCCCATACACCCGAATCTGCCCCGCCGCAGCGCCGGTGTATTCGGTGAGGAAGGCCTGCATCATCTGCGGTTTGGCCGGCAGCGTGACGTCGGTTTCGGTGGCCATCACCAGTTGCGCGGCCTTGGAAATCAGAAAGTGCACTTCCCGCTCTTCGCGCACCAGGCAGTCGAGCAGGCGCAAGCCGTACTGGGCGCCGGAAGCGCCTGTCATCGCCAGCGTGATACGGTCCGGGCCGTTGTTCATTTGAGCGCCTCGGCGAGTTTGCCGTGCAGGCCGCCAAAGCCGCCGTTGCTCATGATCACCACGTGAGTGCCGGGCTGGGCCTGGCTCTTGACGCGCTCAATGATGCCTTCGAGGGAATCACTGACGATCGACGGCACCGTACACAGCGCGGCGGTGCCCGCCAGATCCCAACCGAGGTTGGCCGGTGCGTACCAGATCACCTGGTCGGCATCGACCACGCTTTCCGGCAAACCATCACGGTGCGCACCGAGCTTCATGGAATTGGAGCGCGGCTCGATAATAGCGATCAACGGTGCATCGCCAATGCGTTTACGCAAGCCGTCGAGCGTGGTGGCGATGGCGGTCGGATGGTGAGCGAAGTCGTCATAAATAGTGATGCCGCGCACTTCCGCGACTTTTTCCATGCGACGCTTCACGCTTTTGAAAGCGCTCAAGGCGGCGATGCCCATGGACGGCACCACACCCACGTGACGTGCAGCCGCCAGTGTGGCCAGTGCGTTGGCGACGTTGTGCTGGCCGGTCATGTCCCACTCGACCACGCCTTGGGAAGCACCTTCGAACATCACTTCGAACTTCGAGCCGTCTTCGCTGAGCAGCTTGACCTGCCACTGGCCGCTGGCACCCGTGGTTTGCACCGGGGTCCAGCAGCCCATCTCGATGACGCGTTGCAAAGCTGGCTCGGTAGTCGGATGAATGATCAGGCCTTCGCTCGGAATGGTCCGAACCAAATGATGGAATTGGCGCTCGATCGCCGGCAGATCCGGGAAGATGTCTGCGTGATCGAACTCAAGATTATTCAGGATCGCCGTGCGCGGACGGTAGTGCACGAATTTGGAACGCTTGTCGAAGAACGCACTGTCGTACTCATCGGCTTCGATGACGAAGAACGGCGTATCACCCAGGCGCGCCGAGACCGAAAAATTCTGCGGCACACCGCCGATCAGGAAGCCCGGGCTCATGCCCGCATGCTCCAGCACCCAGGCGAGCATGCTACTGGTGGTGGTTTTGCCATGAGTACCGGCAACGGCCAGCACCCAGCGACCTTGCAGCACGTGGTCCGCCAGCCATTGCGGGCCGGACACATACGGCAGGCCTTTGTTCAGCACATATTCCACGGCGGGGTTGCCACGGGACATGGCGTTGCCGATCACCACCAGGTCGGGGGCCGGGTCCAGTTGCGCCGGATCATAGCCTTGGGTCAACTCGATGCCCTGGGCCTCGAGCTGAGTGCTCATCGGCGGATAGACGTTGGCATCGGAGCCCGTCACGTGATGGCCCAGCTCTTTGGCCAGAACCGCCATCGAACCCATGAAAGTGCCGCAGATACCAAGAATATGAATGTGCATAGTCGACCTCGTAAAACATGGCCGCAGGTTAGCTTAGGGAGGGGAAAATCGCACCTTGTGTTTCAGACCACGCTGATGGCTGGACCGGTGGGAGCACGACTTTCCGTGCTCCCACCGATTGGCTGGCCCTAGCGGGCGATACCGTGTTTTCGCAGTTTTCTGTAAAGCGTGTTACGGCTGACTCCCAGTTGCTCAGCCGTGTGGGTCATGTGCCAACGCGTTTGCTCCAGCGCATTCAACAGCGCCAGGCGTTCGGCATCTTCCAGCGGATGTTCGGCAGGCTCTTCAATGACCGGTCGAACCGCCGGTCGGGTCTGGCGAATCATCGCCGGCAAATCGTCCAGCACAATCCGCCCGCCCTCGCACAACGCGGCCAATGTCCGCAGCACGTTGCGCAACTGCCGCACATTGCCCGGCCAGGCGAAACCCAGCAGGGCCTGACGGGCCGGCCCGTCGATCACGACCAGTTCTGCGCCCGCCTCTTCGGCCAGCAAAAAGTCCAGCAGTTGCGATTTGTCACTGCGATCGCGCAATGCCGGCAGCGCGACCTCCAGCCCGTTGAGTCGATAGAACAGGTCCTCACGGAAACTGCCTTCCTGCACCCGTTCCAGCAGATTGCGGTGCGTGGCGCTGATGATCCGCACGTTGACCGCCTCCGGCTCGCCACCGATCGGCACCACCTGACGATCCTCCAGCACCCTCAACAGGCGCGTCTGCATCGCCAGCGGCATGTCGCCGATCTCGTCGAGGAACAAGGTGCCGCCATCGGCCTGTTGTAACGTGCCGCGCATGCCTTCCTTGCGAGCCCCGGTGAAGCTGCCGCCGCGATAGCCGAACAGCTCGCTCTCGATCAGGCTTTCCGGGATGGCGGCGCAGTTGAGGGCGACAAACGCCTTGTCCGCCCGTTGACTGGCGCGATGGACGGCTTTGGCAAACGCCTCTTTACCCGAGCCGGTTTCACCGTTGATCAGCAATGGCACGTCCCGTTCGTACACCCGCAGGGCCTTGCGGAAATCCGCCTGCAAACCGGCATCGCCCAGGCAAATACCCGATGACGGCGCACGCGCCTCAACCACCGGACCGGGCGCCAGTGGTAATGGCACGCGGCGCGGCTGCCCACGCAATACGGCGAACAGCTTGCGCCCGTCACGGGTGCGCAGCGGCCAACTGGCGCTGGCATGGGCGCTTGCACGGCCAAGCAAC
>OBKH01000100.1_pt1 | contig 18262 bp, 17 predicted proteins | sample 1496241 | NCBI WGS metagenome assembly OBKH01 (sample SAMN03273953, study PRJEB22546) | soil metagenome | isolation source: rice field elevated CO2 plus elevated temperature | place: India: CRRI Experimental farm Cuttack,Odisha-753006 | collected 2013-12-17 | reverse complement strand
TGCCCGGCATGGACGGCCTGGAGCTGCTCGCCGAGCTGCACGGCCAGGACCCGGAGTTGCCGGTGCTGCTGATCACCGGCCACGGCGATGTGCCGCTGGCGGTGCAGGCCATGCGCGCCGGGGCCTATGACTTCCTGGAAAAACCTTTCGCCAGCGACGCCCTGCTCGACAGTGTGCGCCGCGCCCTGGCCCTGCGCCGCCTGGTGCTGGACAACCGCAGCCTGCGCCTGGCCCTTAGCGACCGTCAGCAGTTGAGCACGCGACTGGTGGGCCACTCGCCGCAAATGCTGCGCCTGCGCGAGCAGATCGGCGCGCTGGCCGCGACCCGGGCTGACGTGCTGATCCTCGGCGAAACCGGCGCCGGCAAAGAGGTGGTCGCCCGCGCGCTGCACGATTTGTCGAGCCGCCGTAGCGGGCCTTTTGTGGCAATCAACGCCGGGGCACTGGCCGAGTCGGTCGTGGAGAGCGAACTGTTCGGCCATGAGCCGGGCGCCTTTACCGGCGCGCAGAAACGCCGTATCGGCAAGTTCGAATTCGCCAACGGCGGCACGCTGTTCCTCGATGAAATCGAAAGCATGAGCCTGGATGTGCAGGTGAAGTTGCTGCGTTTGCTGCAAGAACGGGTGGTCGAACGCCTGGGTGGCAATCAACTGATCCCGCTGGACATCCGTATCATCGCCGCCACCAAGGAAGACCTGCGCCAGTCTGCCGATCAAGGACGTTTTCGCGCCGACTTGTATTACCGACTGAACGTCGCACCGCTGCGTATTCCGCCCCTGCGCGAGCGCGGCGAAGATGCCTTGATGCTGTTCCAGCATTTTGCCGATGAAGCCAGCGCCCGCCATGGCTTGCCGACCCACGAGCTGCAACCTGGGCAACGCGCGCAGCTGTTGCGTCACACCTGGCCCGGCAACGTGCGCGAACTGCAAAACGCCGCCGAACGCTTCGCCCTCGGCCTGGAGCTGGCCCTGGACAACTCAGAGCCGCAAGAGACGGCCGGGGCGCCGCTGGCGGTGGTCAGCGGTGGCCTGAGCGAACAAGTGGAAAACTTCGAAAAGACCCTGATCGCCGCCGAACTGGCGCGCTCGCACAGTTCGCTGCGCAGCGTCGCCGAAGCCTTGGGCATTCCACGCAAGACCTTGCACGACAAGCTGCGCAAGCACGGCCTGAGCTTCGCCGACAGCGGCGTCTCCAGCCACACCGACGAACTCGATTGACCCACTGTCTAATCATCCACTTCAAACATGAGGCCCCGAATGAACCGCGACAGTCGTTACCTGGAAACCGTCCTCCATCACGACATCCCCCTCACGCGGGACATGGGCCTCAAAGTGCTCGACTGGCACGATCAGCAGCTGCGCTTGTATTTGCCGCTGGACGCCAACGTCAACCACAAGAGCACCATGTTCGGCGGCAGCCTGTATTGCGGCGCGGTACTGGCCGGCTGGGGCTGGCTGCATTTGCGACTGAAGGAAGAAGGGATTGAAGACGGGCACATCGTGATTCAGGAAGGGCAGATCAGCTACCCGCTCCCTGTGACCGGCGATGCGAACGCCATTTGCCAGGCGCCGAGTGCAGCGGTGTGGAAGAAATTCCTGACCATGTACCAGCGTTACGGCCGGGCGCGTTTGACACTGCATACCCGGGTCGTGAATGCGGGAAGCGAGGAAGATGCCGTGACGTTCACCGGGCAGTACGTACTGCACCGCTGAACGTGAGGACGATGCAAAACCCTGTGGCGAGCGAGCTTGCTCCCTCGCCTCAGATCTAAGAAAACGTCAGGAGCGGGCCAGCTCGAGCAATTTCTCCCGCCACGCCGCCTTCGCCGGCAGTGCCAAAAAGAACTCATTCAACAACGATTCCCGGGCCGGATAGCTGAAAGGCGCACCGCTCAGCTCCAGCACCTCGCCACCCGCCCCTTCCAGCACGCCTTGCGCGGCCGCCGTGTCCCACTGCGAGGTGGGTGCCAGGCGCGGATAACAATCCGCCGCCCCTTCGGCCAACAGACAAAACTTCAATGAACTGCCGATATTGGCCAGTTCCAACTCACCCAGACTGGCGCTCAACCCGGCCAGCAAACGTTCTTGCTCAGGGCTGGAATGGCGACGGCTGGCGACCACTGTGAACGACGCACCCGCCGGCGGCACTTCGCGAACCTGAATCGGCAGCGGCGCTTCGCCCCTGTCACCACGCCACGCGCCCAACCCGGCACCGCCCACGTAAAAGCGACCATTGGTCGGCATCGACACCACACCAAACACCACACGGCCCTGTTCGATCAGGGCGATGTTGACGGTGAACTCTTCACTGCCGGAAATGAACTCTTTGGTTCCATCCAAAGGGTCTACCAACCACCAGCGCTGCCACCCGGCGCGCACGCTCCGGGGGATGTTGGCGTCCTCTTCGGACAGCACCGGGATGCTCGGATCGAGTGCCGTCAGCCCGGCCAGAATCAGGTGATGGGCAGCCAGGTCGGCGGCGGTCACCGGAGAGTCGTCAGCCTTGGTCGTCACCGCTGTGCCTGCGCGCCAGAACGGCAGGATCGCTTCGCCCGCCTGCAACGCCAGTTCGACCACCGGCGCCATCAATGGATGAGGGAAATTCATGGCAGGAACACTCCGCGTTGAGTCAGCAAGTCACGGGCCAGGTACAGCGCCGCCAAGGCTCGCCCCTCAGTGAACTGTGGGTTTTGCACCAGAGTGGACAGCTCGCGCAGATTGACCTTGCTCTGGCCCATCGGCTCCGGCTCGTCACCCTCCAGACGCTCCTCATAAAGATCGGTGGCCAGCACCACCTGGATTTTCTGGCTCATGTAGCCGGGCGACAACGACAACTCGGTCAGATGCTCCAATTGCCGGGCACCAAAACCCGCCTCTTCCTTGAGCTCCCGTTCGGCCGCCGCCAGCACGTCTTCACCCGGCTCGATCAAGCCTTTGGGCAGTGACATTTCGTAGGCATCGGTGCCGCCGCAATACTCTTCGACCAGCACCGCATGCTCGGCGTCGAGCATCGCCACGACCATCACCGCGCCATACCCGGCGCCCTTGCCGACCAATCGCTCATAAGTGCGCTCCACGCCGTTGGAAAAGCGCAGCTTCAGTTCTTCGACACAGAACAAACGGCTGGTGGCGACGATCTCGCGGGCGAGGACGGTGGGTTTCTGGCGCATGAGCGGCTCCTGGGCAATAGCGGGTTACTATACCCGGCCTATCCTGATTGTTGTCTTCGGATACCTTTTTTACCGCTGGAGAAGTTTTTTATGCCCCTGCTGCCCTGGCACGACATCGACACCGTTCTGCTGGACATGGACGGCACGCTGCTGGATCTGCACTTCGACAACCATTTCTGGCTGGAGCACCTGCCTCAGCGTTATGCCGATTTGCACGGGGTCAGCCGGGCCATGGCCGAGCTGGAACTGCAACCGCTGTTCGAACGCAATGCCGGTCTGTTGCAGTGGTACTGCCTGGATTTCTGGAGTGCCGAACTCAAGCTGCCAGTGCGCGAATTGAAACTGGAAACCGCGCACCTGATCGCCCTGCGCCCGGATGCGGACACCTTCCTGGCGGCGATCAAACGGGCGGGTAAACGCGTGGTACTGATCACCAATGCCCACCGCGACTCCCTGTCATTGAAACTCGAAAGAATCGAACTGGCGCCCTACTTCGAACGCTTGATCAGCTCCCACGACTACGGTTTCCCCAAGGAAAACCCGCAGTTTTGGCAGGCGTTACAAGCTGACATCAAGTTCGATCCGGCACGCAGCCTGTTTATCGACGACACCCTGCCGATCCTGCGCAGTGCCCGGGAATTCGGCGTGACGCATTTGCTGGCGGTGAAAGAGCCGGACAGCAGAAAGGGGCCGAAGGACACGGCAGAGTTTGCGGCGGTGGAGGATTATCGGGTGCTTATCGAAGGCCTCTGAGACCGAGGCTCCGGCATCGCGGGCAAGCCACGCTCCCACAGGATTGCGTATAACCTGTGGGAGCGTGGCTTGCCCTCGATGGTCATCACACTGGCTAAAGCCTTACTCGGGAATCCGCAACGACTGCCCCGGATAGATCTTGTTCACATCCTTGAGCATCGGCTTGTTGGCTTCGAAGATTTTGTTGTACAGGTTGGCGTTGCCATACACGCGCAGGGAGATGGCGCTCAGCGTGTCACCCTTCTCGACCACGACAAACTTGGCGGCCACGACGACGGGGCCGGTCACGGTGATCTGGTCGTCAACGCCGCTGACACCCGCCACGTTGCCCAGCGCCAGGAGGATTTTTTCCTTCTCTTCCTGCGTATTCGCTTCGCCGCTGGCAATGACTTTATCGCCCTCGACCTTCACCTGAATCTTCGACGTGTCGATCCCCGTCAGCGCACTTTGCACGTGCCTGGTCAACGCTTCACTGTTGGCCTCAGCCTTGTCCGGCGTCAGCGCATCGAGGATTTTTTCACCGGCTTCTTTTAGAAAACTGAACAGGCTCATCGGGTGCTCTCCATGGGAATTAAGTGTTCAGACGCAAAAGCCTAGACCACCCCTGTGGCTTGTGGATCCAACCCGACCAATGACGCCGCCTTCCCCCGGCGATAGAATCCGTACTTGCTCAACCCCCTGGAGCCGCCCTGGAGCGAAGATGGACATCAAGCAGCTGAAATTCCTCATCGCTCTCGACGAAACACGCCACTTCGGCCAGGCCGCCGCGCGCTGCCACATCACCCAGCCAACCCTGTCCATGCGCCTGCGCAACCTCGAAGAAGAACTCGACTTGCCGCTGGTCAATCGCGGTCAGCGCTTCGAAGGCTTTACCGCACCGGGCGAGCGGGTGCTGGCCTGGGCGCGCACGGTGTTGGCTGCCTACGATGGCCTTTACGCCGAGGCCGCCGCCTGTCGCGGCAACCTGGTCGGTACGTTGCGCCTGGGCGTGGTGCCGTTGTCGAGTTTCGACCCACTGCCGCTGCTGCAACGCCTGCACGCGCAACACCCGAACCTGCGCTTTGAGCTGTCGGCGTTGAGCTCCGAGCAGATCCTCGAACAACTGGCGAATAATCGACTGGATATCGGCGTCTCTTACCTGGAACGCCTGGACAGCGAACGCTTCGAGTCGCTGACGTTCAGCGAAGCACGCATGGGCCTGCTTTACGATCAGCGCTTCTTCAACTTCGGCGAGTCGCCACTGACCTGGGAATCGTTGATCGAACTGCCGCTGGGTATGCTCACCAGTGGCATGCACTTTCGCCAGTCCATCGACCACAACTTCCACATCCGAGGCCTGACGCCGCAACCGTTGCTGCAAACCGACGCAGTGCATCAATTGTTACAGGCAGTGCACGGGGGTCTGTGCTGTGCCGTGATGCCGCTGGATGGCGGTTTTGAACAACTCACCGACCATCTGCGCCTGCACCCCATCGACGATGCCCAGACCCTGGCCCGACTGGGGTTGATCATGCGGCGCAGCGCCCCACGATCGGCGCTGGCGGAAGCGTGTTTTGCGATCCTGCAACAATCGCTGGCGAAGGCTTGATCGACGCCATCTATCGGTGGATCAGTAATAGCAATTAGACGTGACATGTTGTCGCGCCTAGTCTTAAAGCTGATCAAACCGTCGGTGATGCCATGAACGCCAAGCGCCCTGACTGCTCGGCGCCCGCCTCCAAAACGCCCGAGCCCGCTGCCAGCCAGACTTACAGCTATAGCAACCTTCAATACTCTGAATCGGCCAGCACAGCGTTGGCTGAAGAAGTCGCGCTGGCGATTGCCTACAACGGCATCAGCCAGGCGGTCATGCTGGTGACACCGACCGATCTTGAAGACTTCGTCGTCGGCTTCAGTCTTGGCAGCGGCATCATCCAGGACGCTGGCGAGATTTATGACCTGCAACTCAGCGGCTCGGGTTCGGCGCAATACGCGCAAGTGACCATTGCCAACCGCGCGTTCTGGAACCTCAAGCAACAGCGCCGGCAACTGGCAGGCACCAGCGGTTGCGGGCTCTGCGGCGTGGAAGCGGTCGAACAGGCCTTGCCGGACCTTCAGGTGCTGCCCGGCGCACCGTTGCCGCCCGCCGAATGGCTCGACGGCCTGCGCCAGCGCATCAGTGAGTTCCAGCCGCTGGGCCAGTATTGCGGTGCGGTACACGCTGCGGTGTTCATGAACGATCAGGGCCAATTGTTGCTGGGTCGCGAAGACATCGGCCGGCACAACGCCCTCGACAAACTGATTGGCGGCCTGATCCGTCGCAATATCCCGATCAGCGGCGGACTGGCGATTGTCACCAGCCGTTGCAGCCTCGAATTGATCCAGAAAGTGCTGCGCGCCGGCATCCAGACCCTGGTCAGCCTGTCCTCGCCCACAGGCCTTGCCGTGCAATGGGCCCGTCGCCACAACCTCAACCTCATCCATTTGCCACAAAAGAATGCGCCACGGGTCTACAGCCCGGCTTTGGAGAATCAAGCGTGAGTCAACACCGTCAAGCCGACCAGACACCCGTTCCTCGCTACAAACCCTACAAAGGCCCCGCCGGTGGCTGGGGCGCCCTGATCAGCGTCGCCCAAGCCTGGTTGACCAGCGACAACGCGCTGAAAAACCTGCGCATGATGCTCAAGACCAACAAGAACGGCGGCTTCGATTGCCCCGGTTGCGCCTGGGGCGATTCGCTGGAAGGCGGCATGGTGGCGTTCTGCGAGAACGGCGCCAAAGCGGTGAACTGGGAAGCGACCAAACGACGTGTCGACGGCAAATTCTTCGCCAGACACAGCGTCACCTCGTTGCTGGAGCAGAGCGACTACTGGCTTGAATACCAGGGCCGCCTGACCGAGCCGTTGCGCTACAACGCCGAGACCGATCGGTACCAACCCATCAGCTGGGACGATGCCTTTGCCCTGATCGCCAAGCATCTGCGCGGCTTGTCGAGCCCGGATCAAGCCGAGTTCTACACCTCGGGACGTGCCAGCAACGAAGCGGCTTTTCTCTATCAGTTGTTCGTGCGTGCCTACGGCACCAACAACTTCCCCGACTGCTCGAACATGTGCCACGAGGCCAGTGGTGTCGCGTTGGCGCAGAGCGTTGGCGTCGGCAAGGGCACCGTGACCTTCGATGACTTTGAGCACGCCGATGCCATTTTCGTCTGGGGCCAGAACCCCGGCACCAACCATCCACGGATGCTCGAACCGCTGCGCGATGCAGTGAAACGTGGCGCTCAAGTGGTGTGTATCAACCCGCTCAAAGAACGGGGCCTGGAACGCTTCCAGCACCCGCAACACCCGATCGAAATGCTCACCAATGGCGACAAGCCGACCAACACCGCGTACTTCCGCCCGGCACTGGGCGGCGACATGGCGATCATGCGGGGCATGGCCAAGTTCCTGTTGCAGTGGGAGCGCGACGCGCAGAAGGCGGGTGAGCCTGCCGTGTTCGATCACGATTTCCTCAACGAACACAGCGTCAACGTGCTGGATTACCTGGCCGTCATTGACGACACCCCGTGGGAGCAGATCGTCGAGCAGTCCGGCCTGCCCCTGGTGGAAATCGAGCAGGCCGCGCGCATGTACGCCAAAGGCAAGAACGTCATCATGTGCTGGGCCATGGGCATCACCCAGCATCGCCATTCGGTGGCGACCATCCAGGAAATCGCCAACCTGATGCTGCTGCGTGGCAACATCGGGCGTCCGGGCGCGGGGCTGTGCCCGGTGCGTGGCCACAGTAACGTGCAGGGCGATCGGACCATGGGCATCAACGAGCGCCCGCCGGTGGCGTTCCTCGATGCGCTGGAGCGCCGTTTCCCATTCAAAGTGCCACGTGAAAACGGTCACAACGTGGTCGAGGCGATTCACGCCATGGCCGAAGGCCGCGCCAAAGTTTTCATGGCCCTGGGCGGCAACTTCGCCCAAGCCACGCCCGACAGCCCAAGGACCTTCCAGGCCCTGAGCAATTGCGACCTGACCGTACAAATCAGCACCAAGCTCAATCGCAGCCATCTGGCCCACGGTAAAGATGCGCTGATCTTGCCGTGCCTGGGCCGGACCGATATCGACCGACAAACCGAAGGCCCCCAAGCGGTGACCGTCGAAGACTCCTTCAGCATGGTCCACGCCTCCAACGGCCAATTGGAGCCGCTGTCGAACCAGATGCGTTCGGAGCCGGCGATTCTGGCCGGTATCGCGGCAGCCACGCTGGGCAACCACCCGGTGGGCTGGAACTGGCTGGTGGCCGACTACAGACGCATCCGCGACCTGATTGCCGACACCATCCCCGGCTTCAAGGACTTCAACGAGAAAATCAAGAATCCAGGGGGGTTCTACCTCGGCAACAGCGCCGGTGCGCGCAAATGGAACACCGCGTCAGGCCGGGCCAATTTCCGCCCGAACGTTTTGCCCAAGGACCTGGTGCACGAACGCACCCGCGCCACCGGCGTACGGCCGGACCTGATCCTGCAATCGATGCGCTCCCACGATCAGTACAACACCACGATCTATGGGCTCAATGACCGCTATCGCGGGGTGAAAGGCCAGCGTGACGTGTTGTTCGTCAACGAAGCCGACATCATTCGCCTGGGCTTCAAGCCAGGGCAGAAGGCGGACATCGTATCGATCTGGGATGACGGCCTGGAGCGTCGGGTGAAAGGCTTCACGCTGCTGGCGTTTGATATCCCGGCCGGGCAGGCGGCGGCCTACTATCCGGAAGTAAACCCGTTGGTGCCGCTGGAAAGCACCGGGGATGGCAGCCATACGCCAACGTCGAAGTTCGTCGCCATCCGCCTGGAAGCGGCGAGCGAGACCGGGTTGATCATGGCCAGGTCGGCTTAAGCGGCGTCTGGTCCAGCACTATCGCGAGCAAGCTCGCTCCCACCGGCTTTTGTGTTCAACACTGATCCATTGTGGGAGCGAGCCTGCTCGCGATGGCGCCATCACTGACAACAAATATTGAGGGGCAATCACTTTCCAATCGCCCACAAAAAAGGCCGTTTTTGCGTAAAAACGGCCTTTGCCAAGTAGCAACAGACCGGCCAAAAACCGTTAAGTTCCGCCCCAAAAACAGTAACTTATCGAAATGTGCGCAAGTCGTGTTACTCGTCGGATTTCGATTGTCACAGTTATGACACAGCCTCAGGATCGCGCCGTCATCCCCTTGAGGTTCCTCTATGAAGTTCTCCTCGATTCTCTTGTTGTCCCTTGGCCTGGTCAGTGGCTTCGCCTCCGCTGGCGGCACCACCGAAGCAGGTGTGGGCGGCGCATTGGGCGGGGTTCTGGGCTCAGTCGTCGGTCAGTCGTTAGGCGGCAATACAGGTTCCACCATTGGCGCGGCCCTGGGCGGCGCGGGTGGTAGCGCCGTCGGCGCAAACAAACACAGCCGTGGCGAAGCCGCCATTGGTGGTGCGCTGGGCGCAGCAGGCGGTAACGTGGTCGGCCGCAGCATGGGCGGCACCACCGGCAGCCTGATCGGCTCCGCAGCAGGCGGCGGCGCAGGTGGCGCGCTGGGTAACTACATGGGCAACGAGAGTAACCGTGAGGACGATCGTCGCTCCTATCGTGGCCATGATGATCGACGTTACTACCGTGACGATCACCCTGGGCGTGGCCATGCCTACGGCCATCGCAAGCACCACAGGTACTATCACGACCGCGACTGAGGCCTCGATCGCCTCGTTAGCCGGTACTTCAAAAAATCGCAGCCCACGGGCTGCGATTTTTTTTGCCCGTCTAAACCACCAGGCGCTCCAGCGCTGCGCGCAACTGCCCGGGAATCGCCACCGGCTGATTTGACGCACGATCCACAAACACGTGCACGAAGCGCCCCGCCGCACAGGCTTCATCCTCCCCGGCCTTGAACACTGCCAGCTCATACTGCACCGAACTGTTGCCCAACTTGCCTACCCGCAAACCGATCTCGATGCGGTCCGGGAAAGCGACGGAAGCAAAGTAATCACAGGCCGAACTCACCACGAAGCCCACCACCTCGCCATCGTGGATGTCCAGCCCCCCGACTTCAATCAGGTAGGTGTTCACCGCCGTATCGAAGAAGCTGTAGTAGGTCACGTTGTTCACGTGACCGTAGGCATCGTTGTCGTGCCAGCGCGTGGTGATGGGTTGGAAATGCGGGTAATCGGAACGTTGAGGCATCAGCGTGGGTTCCTGGAGTCGGGCTGCCAGTCTACGTCGAAAACCGTGTCACGAAGCATCGTCGGGGGACACCGCGCTTGCCAGGTGCTGTTCAGCCCACCCACGTACCTCGGCGTAGGGATAATCCTCAAGCACCGCAAACCCCGAAATCGCCCGCGCCTTGAGTTTGGTGAACAGCGGCACGCTGATCCCGCACAGAAACCGCGTCACCCGCTCCGCCGATGGCACGCCGCCCGTGTGCTGTTGATGCCTGTGGATAAAGTCCCCACACAAGGCCTCGAAGTTTTTATCCACAAGCGCCGGCAATGGCGGTGGCTCCGGCAATCGCGCCACCTGCCCGTGACACACCGAGCAATGTCCGCATTGCGTGGGGGCGTTGGTGTCGCCGAAATACTCGGCCAGGCGATAGCCCAGGCAATGCTCGGTAGCGAACAGGTCCAGCATGGCGTGAATCCGCGCGATTTCGGTGTGTTCATGCCGGGTGAAATACCCGTGCAGCTCTTCACTCAACACGACGCTATCGAAACCGGTTTGCAGCAGGCTGTAGACCTCGGTCATCTGCTTGCTTTCCAGCTCGACCCAACCCTTCTCCTGGAAGTAATCGAGCGCCTTGACCACCCGGCTGCGCTCGGCCTGATGCTGCTGATACAACGCCTCGAAATTCACCGTGGCCCAGGTCCGTGCGCGGCTGGAGGTCTGAATGATCGCCGCGACAAAATCCCTGCGCTCGCCCTCGAAACGCGCCAGCAACGCCTCAGGCTCCAGCAAGTACTTGAAACGGTACTCGGCGTAGTAGGCGTAACGCGGGGCGATCAGGCCACGCAGTTCCAGTTGCACCAGCAAGGTCTTGAGTGGCAGTTGGCGAATGTTGCTCTGATCCGCCAAAGGCCCGAGCAAAAACTCCCATTGCCCCTCGGGCGCAGCGGCCTGCATTTCGTCGAGCACACAGCGGATGCCATACAGCTCCGGGGTGTCGCCATAGACGAAGTTTTCCAGCACGTTAAGGCTGTCGCGGTTGGCCAGGACCAGACAGTCGGATGGCTGTCCGTCACGCCCGGCACGGCCGATTTCCTGGCTGTAGTTTTCGATGGATTTGGGCAGATCGAAATGCACCACGTTGCGGATGTCACTCTTGTCGATGCCCATGCCGAACGCGATGGTGGCGACGATGCAATTGGACTGCCCGCCCATGAAGCGCTTCTGGATCGCTTCGCGTTGTTCATGGGGCAACCCGGCGTGATAGGCCTCGGCCTGAATGCCGTTGCGGCTCAGGTGCTCGGCGATCTGTTCGGCGGTTTTCTGCAGGGTGACGTAGACGATGCTCGGCTGGTCGGGACGCTGGCTCATCCACTCGACAAGGCGTCGGCGCTTGTCCTGCCCGCGCACCGGTTCCACCAACAGATTGAGGTTGGGCCGATAGAAACCGGTGGTCACCACATCCTCGGGGGCGATGGCGAATTTGGCCTGCATGTCGGCGATCACCTTGGGCGTCGCGGTGGCCGTCAGCAGCAATACCTGAGGAATGTTGAACTGGCGCTGATAGTCGGGAAGCTTGAGGTAATCGGGGCGGAAGTTGTGGCCCCACTCCGAGATGCAATGCGCCTCGTCCACCACCAGCAGCGAGATCGGCACCTGCTGCAAGAAGTTGCGAAAGCGCTCGTTTTTCAGGCGCTCCACCGAGATCATCAAAATCTTTAATTCGCCGGACTTGGCCCGGGCCATCACGTCGCTGGCGTCATCACGGCTCTGGGCCGAATCGATACTGCCCGCGGCAATGCCGTGGCGCTGCAGGAACGCCAGTTGATCCTGCATCAACGCCAGTAACGGCGAGACCACCAGCGTCAGGTGCGGCAGCAAGACGGCCGAAAGCTGATAGCACAGGGACTTGCCAGAGCCCGTGGGGAAAATCGCCGCCGCCGAGCGCCCCGCCAGCACCGCGCTGACCGCCGCCTCTTGGCCGGGTCGAAACTGTGGATAACCGAAAACCTGTTCCAGGGTGTTGTGCATAAGCTGTCACTCCGTTGACCGCTGCGAAGTGCAAAGCCTAGTCGGCGATGGCAGCGAGTCGAGAAAAGGTCGGGGGCGCAAAACGATTCGGGATGATACAGCGGATGGTGGAACGACAATGCAAGGCATCAGGCTTCAGGCATTAGTTGACTGTCGGGCTCCTTCACCACAAAACTCGAAACACCCTACAGAATCTGAAGCGCCCGTTGCCGAGTTTCCTGGCGCGGCGACTGACAACTGCGCAGGAATTTTTACCGCAAGCAGTTACGCGGTAAAAAACCGCTACCCACTCGTAGGTCTCTTCCTCAAAAGCCAGTAAAGACCCTACAAAACCTGTCCATCTCAGCCGTCTTGTGGCACCGCCTCACGCCCTTCTATAGTTTGCGGCGCGGCTGAAAACAGTGTCTCGGCCTGCCGGGCACACTTGCCGACTTCGTACAGGACTGACCTTGATGAACAACCCCGAATCACTCAACGACCGCTATCGCCCGCTCAAAACCCGCTACAGCGATACTCCGGTACTGGTGATCGACACCGAAGCCGATCCGGTCGAGATCCTCGACGCCGCCCACCAACGCATCCGCGCCGCCAGCAACCTGTTGGAAACCCTGTACTGCCTGTGCTTCAAAGAGGCCGACACCAGCGACATCCCCAATATCGTCAGCGCGCTGTACCTGCTGACCCAGGACGGCAACGACCTGCTCGACATCGCCCGCCAACGCCTGCCGAAACTCACTGGCTAACGACCACCACATCCCCCTGTAGGAGCTGGCTTGCCAGCGAAGAACGGTAGATAACGCCGTCAGCAACGCCCTATGCAAGCTTCGGCACGGTCCTACAAAAGAAGACAACTTGTCGGCTATCGCGGGCCGGGGACTCATTCATATAGTTCAACTGCCGCGGTAATCAGCGGCTCGGGCTTGGTCACCCGAGAACAATGAGATCCACATTCCCATCTAAAAATAGAGGTGTTCTTCAGTGACCACGTTAAATCCATTTCCCAATCGCTACCGCCCGCTCCACACCAGCCTCACCGACTCCCCACCCCTGATCATCGACACCGAAGCCAACCCCCAGGACATCCTCGGAGCCGCCCTCCAGCGCATCCGGGCCTCCAGCGACCTGCTCCGCACCCTGCACTGCCAAAACTTCCACGACGGCGATGTCGAAGACATCCCCCACATCACCCACGCGCTCTACCTCCTGACCCAGGACGGCTGTGACCTGCTCAAGGTCGCACAGCAACGCATGCTCAACTGGAAAGCGCCAGCCTGAGACCACTGCTAAAACTGGCATTATTCTGGCTGTTTACCGTAATTTCAGCTGGAATAATGGCAGTACAAAGGAGGTCCCCCAGAAAATTTGATGCAGTGCGGCGCCTTCAGGGCAAGGCGATGCTTCTTAACTTAAGTGCTATTATTCTGGCAGTTAAGGCTAAAAAATGAAGGAATATTGGCACATGGCCAAGAAGACCGCACCACTCCTGCCCGCCGCTTCCCGATTGCTTGCCGAGTTCGGGGAGCGACTGAAACTGGCACGACTGCGCCGCAAGCTCACCGCCAAGCAAGTCGCCGAGAGATCAGGCATGTCACTGACAACCTTGCGCTCTCTGGAATCCGGTGGTTCAGGCGTGACCATCGGTGCCTACCTGTCCGTCATGCAGGTGCTGGGCCTTGAAAAAGACCTGAGCAAACTCGCGGCAACCGATGAGGTGGGGCGGCAACTGCAGGACGCACAACTGAAACCCAGGGCCGCTTCATCCAACGACTCGAACCGACTGGCACGTAAAGTCAGCGTGGCTAAAAAAGCCCCCCCCAAAACCGGAAAAGAGACTGAAGTCATTGAAAGCGCCAGCCCCGCAGAAGATCTGCTGGCTGACTACCCCTTCAACACCCACTCTCTTTCCAGTCTGTTGACCCAGAAAAAAACCAAGTCCACGACAGGTGAACAATGACGCAGATTGCGGTGTATGCCGATTGGGAGTCCTTGAATGGGCCCAGGCGTCTCGGTTTCCTGCATGCCCGAAAGACCCGGTCCACAGAAGTCTTCGAGTTTGAGTACGACAGGGTTGCGCTGGCCGATCCCGAGTTGAATTTCACAGCGCTGGACCCTCGCATCAGCCTCTATGAAGGCCGGCAGTTTCCCGGACAACATCAAAGCCGATTTGGCGTGTTCGCTGACTCAAGCCCGGATCGATGGGGCCAACTGTTGATGAAACGGCGGCTGGAACGGGATATCCGCGACGGCTTGATTGCCAAGGGCAGCAAGCTCCACGAATCAGATTTCCTGCTGGGTGTACATGACCTCTATCGGGTCGGTGCGATCCGCTACAAGCTTAATGACCAAGGCAACTTTCTCGATGATCGCGATGGCGTGGCCGCCCCGCCCTTCATTGAGTTGCGGGCGCTGGAGCAAGCCAGTCGAGCCTTGGAAAACGATCCGGACAACACCTCACTCGATGGCCGTGAGTGGCTGAGAATGTTGATCGCACCGGGCGGCTCACTCGGTGGTGCCCGCCCCAAGGCCAGCGTTGCAGACGAGCACGGTCACTTGTGGATCGCCAAGTTCCCCAGTACCCGCGATGACTATGACGTTGGCGCCTGGGAACTGGTGGTCAATGCCCTGGCCAATCACTGCGGCCTGCGCGTCGCAACCGGTATCGCCCGACGCTATGCCAGTGATCATCACTGCTTCATGGTCAAGCGCTTCGATCGCACCGAACGGGGTGGCCGACTGCACTTTGCCTCAGCCATGACCCTGACTGATCGCGTTGACGGGGACGATGCTTCAGTCGGCGCAAGCTACCTTGAGTTGGCCGAAGTGCTCATGGAACACGGCTCGCAAACCAACGCGGACCTACGGGAGTTATGGTCTCGCATTGTGTTCAACATTCTGGTTTCCAATACCGACGATCACCTGCGCAATCATGGCTTCATCCTCGACCCAGGTCGGGGATGGCGCTTGTCTGCCGCCTATGACATGAACCCGGTGGCCCATGCCGACGGTTTGAAACTCAACATCACCGATGCCGACAACGCACTGGATCTGGAGTTGGCGCGAGAAGTGGCGGAATATTTTCGGGTCAGTCATGCGGATGCAGAAAATATCATCGACCGCTTCAAAGACGTTGTCAGCCAATGGCCAACGCTGGCGCAGGCATTGGGGCTCTCAAAACGTGAGCAGGACAATATGGCGCCTGCATTTCGATTGGCGGAGCCTACGCAATGAACCTCGCCCCCCACTTTCCCGACACCCCCGCCATGCACCTGCTCATGCAGCTGCTGCACGAAGAAATCGGCCTGCCCGAACGAAAAACCATCAGCCTCGACACCTCGATCAATGTCGACCTTGGCTGCAACGGCGCGGATGCCCAGCACTTGATCGAAAGCCTGGAAGAGCAGTTCGCCATCGATTTCGTGGACTACGACAGTTATCGCTATTTCCAGCCCGACGGCTACGATGTATTCCTCAAGCGCAAAGCCAAGGGTCGCGGCGACAAGATTCCGCTGACCATCGGTATGCTCTACCGCGCCATCAAGGCGCAACGCTGGGACACCGAGGAGCTTGAAGGACGGTAACGTCCCCAGCCCATGACGATAAGGACATTATGGGGCGGCTGGGTCGCTGCAGGTGCTTGTCAGGCATTGTGCTGCACCTGAAAACCTGAATAACGCCCACAAAAAACCGCCCCGAGAGGCGGTTTTTTCATTGCATCAAACCAACGCTTACAACTGAGGACCGGCAGCCTTGATCGCGTCGCTCACGTCGAACTTCTTGAAGTTCTCGATGAACAGGCCGGCCAGTGCTTTGGCGGCTTCGTCGTAGGCGGCTTTGTCAGCCCAGGTGTTGCGTGGGTTCAGCAGGCCAGTCTCAACGCCCGGAACGGCCAGTGGCACGTCGAGGTTGATGGTGTCCAGGTGCTCGGTCTGGGTACCGATCAGCGCGCCGCTCTGGATCGCTGCGATCACCGCACGGGTGGTCGGGATGTTGAAGCGCTTGCCGACGCCGTAGCCGCCACCGGTCCAGCCGGTGTTGACCAGGTAGACCTTGGAGCCGAAGCCGCGGATGCGCTTGATCAGCAGTTCTGCGTATTCGCCAGCCGGACGCGGGAAGAACGGTGCGCCGAAGCAGGTAGAGAAGGTCGACTTGATGCCGCTGCCCGAACCCATTTCAGTCGAACCCACCAGCGCGGTGTAGCCGGACAGGAAGTGGTAGGCCGCTTGCTCTTCGTTGAGGATCGACACTGGCGGCAGCACGCCGGTCAGGTCGCAGGTCAGGAAGATGACAGCGTTCGGCTCGCCACCGAGGTTTTTCTCGGAGCGCTTGGCAACGTGCTCCAGCGGGTAAGCGGCGCGGCTGTTCTGGGTCAGGCTGACATCGGCGTAGTCGGCGTGCTTGGCGTCATCGATGACGACGTTTTCCAGCACTGCGCCGTGCTTGATGGCTTTCCAGATGACCGGCTCGTTCTTCTCGGACAGGTCGATGCACTTGGCATAGCAACCGCCTTCGATGTTGAACACCACGCCCTCGCCCCAACCGTGCTCGTCGTCACCGATCAGGTAACGGCTTTCGTCGGCGGACAGGGTGGTTTTCCCGGTGCCGGACAGACCGAAGAACAGGGTCACGTCGCCCTCTTCGCCGATGTTGGCGGCGCAGTGCATTGGCAGCACGTCGGCGGCCGGCAGCAGGAAGTTCTGCACCGAGAACATGGCTTTCTTCATTTCACCGGCGTAGCGCATGCCAGCGATCAGCACTTTCTTCTGTGCGAAGTTGAGGATCACGCAACCATCGGAGTTGGTGCCGTCACGCTCTGGAACGCATTCGAAGTTGGCAACGTTGAGCACTTGCCACTCATCACGGCCAGCCGGGTTGTACTGGGCCGGGTTGATGAACAGGCAGCGGCCGAACAGGTTCTGCCAGGCAGTCTGGGTGGTCATCTTCACGGCCAGGTAGTGGTCGGAAGCCGCACCTACATGCACGTGGGAAACAAAATGCTCTTGCGCGTTGTTGAACGCCTCTACGCGATCCCACAGGGCGTCGAACTTGTCGGCCGGGAACTTGCGGTTGATCGGGCCCCAGGCGATGGCGCCTGTGGTGGTCGGCTCATCAACGATGAAACGATCGACTGGCGAACGGCCGGTACGGTGACCGGTACGAACAACCAGTGCGCCGGTATCGGCAAGCTCGCCTTCACCGCGGTTGAGGGCTTCTTTAACCAGATCATCAACACTCAGATCGGTGTACACGGCGTTATTGGCTTGCGTCATGAGGTTCCCCGTCGGCCAGTGGCCGAGTGCTCCAAACGTTTTGTAGTAGAAAGTCGCGCACTACTACCGCGAAAAAAGTGGGCCGGATTATGCCAGAAAAGCCCAAAAAGAGTAGGGCCCTCCCGTCAGAACTGCGCTAATCCGGCGTTTGTCAGGTGATTTACCTGTGCTTAAACGTTTTAGTGGCGGGTATCGGAAGGGGTGTCAATGCCTGCGCCAGCGAACAATTGGGCTACATCGGCGGCATCAAACAGGTAACGTTCATTGCAGAACTGGCAGTCGATCTCGATTTTTCCACCGTGTTCCACCACCAGATTCTGTGCATCTTCCAGGCCCAGGCTGACCAGCGCATTGGCCGAGCGCTCGCGTGAGCAACTGCAATTGAAGCGCAGGGACTGTGCGTCGAACAGGCGCACGGCTTCTTCGTGGTACAGGCGGTGCAGGATGGTTTCGTTGCTCAGGCCCAGCAGTTCCTCAGCCGTGAGCGTACCGGCCAGAGCGGTGAGGCCGCGCCAGCTTTCGGCGCGATCGTCGTCGTCCTTGATGCGGTCAGCCGGCAGTTGTTGCAGCAGCAGGCCACGGGCGCGATGGCCATCGGCGTTGAGCCAGAACTTGGTGCCCACTTGCTGGGACATCACGAAATAGTTGGTGAAGCAGTCCGACAGGGTCTCGCCGTCGAGGTCGACGATACCCTGGTAGCGCTGGCCTTCGGTCGGATCGACGGTGAGCGCCAATACGCCGTTGGGCATCAGGTCGGACAGGGTCGCGTCCGGGGCGATCTGGTCGGCCTCGTAACGGGCCAGGCCACGGATGTCGCGCTCGCTGGAGCATTCGATCATCAGCAATGGGACAGGGCCTTCGGAACGGGCCTGCAGGATCAGCAAACC
>OBKH01000099.1_pt1 | contig 18831 bp, 19 predicted proteins | sample 1496241 | NCBI WGS metagenome assembly OBKH01 (sample SAMN03273953, study PRJEB22546) | soil metagenome | isolation source: rice field elevated CO2 plus elevated temperature | place: India: CRRI Experimental farm Cuttack,Odisha-753006 | collected 2013-12-17 | reverse complement strand
CTCGATTCGCTGGTGTTGGGCGAACCGCAGATTCTTGGCCAGATGAAATCGGCCTACGCCGTGGCTCGGGAGGCCGGCACCATCGGCCCGCTGCTCGGACGCCTGTTCCAGGCCACGTTCAATGCCGCCAAGCAGGTGCGCACCGACACCGCCATCGGTGAAAACCCGGTGTCCGTGGCGTTCGCCGCAGTCAGCCTGGCGAAACAGATTTTCAGCGACTTGCAACGCAGTCAGGCCTTGCTGATCGGCGCCGGCGAGACCATCACCCTGGTCGCCCGCCATCTGCATGACCTCGGCGTAAAGCGAATCGTGGTCGCCAATCGCACACTGGAGCGGGCGAGCCTGCTGGCCGAGCAGTTCGGTGCCCACGCGGTGTTGCTGTCGGACATCCCGGCGGAACTGGTGCGCAGCGACATCGTCATCAGTTCCACCGCCAGCCAATTGCCGATCCTGGGCAAGGGCGCCGTGGAAAGCGCCCTGAAACTGCGCAAGCACAAACCCATTTTCATGGTGGATATCGCCGTTCCTCGGGATATCGAGCCAGAAGTCGGCGAGTTGGACGACGTTTACCTGTATAGCGTCGACGATCTCCATGAGGTGGTCGCCGAGAACCTCAAGAGCCGGCAAGGCGCTGCGCAAGCGGCTGAAGAGATGGTGTCGGTCGGTGCCGAAGATTTCATGGTCCGCCTGCGTGAATTGGCGGCGGTGGACGTGCTCAAGGCCTATCGTCAACAAAGCGAACGCTTGCGCGACGAAGAATTGCAAAAAGCCCAGCGTCTGCTGGCCAACGGTGCCAGCGCCGAAGATGTGCTGCTGCAACTGGCCCGTGGATTGACCAACAAATTGATGCACGCACCCAGCGTGCAGTTGAAAAAGCTCTCTGCCGAAGGTCGCCTCGATGCGCTGGCGATGGCCCAGGAACTCTTTGCCCTCGGTGAGGGCTCATCGGAAAGCTTTTCGGATAAGAAACCGCAATGAAAGCGTCACTGCTCAATAAGCTGGACATCCTCCAGGACCGTTTCGAGGAATTGACCGCCTTGCTTGGCGATGGCGAGGTCATTTCCGATCAGAACAAATTCCGCACCTATTCCAAGGAATACGCGGAAGTCGAGCCGATCGTCGAGACCTATAAACAGTTGCTCAAAGTGCAGGGCGACCTGGAAGGCGCCCAGGCATTGCTCAAGGACAGCGACCCGGACATGCGCGAGATGGCCGTGGAAGAAGTCCGCGAAGCCAAGGAGCGCCTGGTCGAACTGGAAGCCGGCCTGCAACGCATGCTGCTGCCCAAGGACCCGAATGACGGGCGTAACGTGTTTCTGGAAATCCGCGCGGGTACGGGCGGTGACGAGGCGGCGATTTTCTCCGGCGACCTGTTCCGCATGTATTCGCGTTACGCCGAGCGTCGCGGCTGGCGGGTGGAAATCCTCTCCGAGAACGAGGGTGAGCACGGCGGTTATAAAGAAGTCATTGCTCGCGTGGAAGGCGACAACGTCTACGGCAAGCTGAAATTCGAGTCCGGTGCGCACCGCGTGCAGCGGGTTCCGGCCACCGAATCCCAAGGGCGCATCCATACCTCGGCCTGCACAGTGGCCGTATTGCCCGAGCCGGATGAGCAGGAAGCGATCGAGATCAACCCGGCGGACCTGCGGATCGACACTTATCGTTCCTCCGGTGCCGGCGGTCAGCACGTCAACAAGACCGACTCGGCGATCCGTATCACCCACTTGCCGTCGGGCATCGTGGTCGAGTGCCAGGAAGAACGTTCCCAGCACAAGAACCGTGCGCGGGCGATGTCCTGGCTGTCGGCCAAGCTCAACGATCAGCAGACCAGTGCCGCCGCCAATGCCATTGCCAGCGAACGTAAATTGCTGGTGGGCTCGGGTGATCGCTCCGAACGCATTCGCACCTACAACTTCGCCCAGGGTCGGGTCACCGACCACCGGGTCAACCTGACGCTGTATTCCCTCGACGAAATCCTCGCCGGCGGCGTCGATGCGGTGATCGAGCCGTTGCTGGCCGAATATCAGGCCGATCAACTGGCGGCGATAGGTGAGTAAATGACGATCATCGCCAGTTTGTTGCGCGCCGCCGATCTGCCCGACTCGCCCACGGCGCGTCTGGATGCCGAATTGTTGCTGGCGGCAGCGTTGGGCAAGTCCCGCAGTTTTCTGCACACCTGGCCGGAACGTATCGTTCCGAGCGAAGCGGCGCTGACGTTCGCCGAATACCTTCAGCGCCGCCGCAGCGGTGAGCCGGTGGCCTACATTCTGGGTCAGCAGGGTTTCTGGAAGCTCGACCTGGAAGTGGCGCCGCACACGCTGATCCCGCGTCCGGACACCGAGCTGTTGGTGGAAGCCGCGCTCGAACTGTTGCCGGCCACACCGTGCACAGTTCTCGACCTTGGCACCGGCAGCGGTGCCATTGCCCTGGCCCTGGCCAGTGAGCGTCCGGCGTGGAAGGTCACCGCCGTCGATCGCGTGCCGGAGGCCGTGGCTCTGGCCGAACGCAATCGCCAGCGTCTGAACCTGAACAACGCCACAGTGTTGAGCAGTCATTGGTTCAGCGCTCTGGAAGGTCAGCGTTTTCAGTTGATCATCAGCAATCCGCCCTACATCGCGGCAGCCGATCCGCATCTGGTGGAAGGCGATGTGCGCTTCGAGCCGGCCAGTGCCCTGGTGGCCGGTGTCGACGGGCTCGACGATCTGCGCTTGATCGTCGCCCAGGCGCCGGAGCATCTGGAGGCCGGTGGCTGGCTGATGCTTGAACACGGTTACGACCAGGCCGAGGCGGTGCGTGATTTGCTGCTGACCCGTGGCTTTGAAGAGGTCCACAGCCGCACCGATCTGGGCGGTCATCAACGCATCAGTCTGGGGCGCCTGCCATGCTGAATGATCAGGAATTGCTGCGCTACAGCCGGCAGATTCTGTTGCACCACATCGATATCGACGGCCAGTTGCGCTTGAAAGAAAGCCGCGTGCTGATTGTCGGCCTCGGTGGGTTGGGTGCGCCGGTGGCGTTGTATCTGGCCGCGGCGGGTGTCGGCGAGTTGCATCTGGCGGACTTCGATACAGTCGACCTGACCAACCTGCAGCGCCAGATCATTCATGACACCGACAGTGTCGGCATGAGCAAGGTCGATTCGGCGATCCAGCGTCTGACGGCCATCAATCCCGAGGTTCAACTGGTCGCCCACCGCACGGCGCTGGATGAAGATTCCCTGGCGGCTGCGGTGGCGGGTGTGGACCTGGTCCTCGACTGTTCGGACAATTTCTCCACCCGTGAAGCGGTCAATGCCGCTTGCGTAGCCGCCGCAAAGCCGCTGGTCAGTGGCGCGGCGATTCGCCTTGAAGGGCAGTTGTCGGTGTTCGACCCGCGTCGTCCGGAGAGTCCGTGCTACCACTGCTTATACGGACACGGCAGCGAGGCCGAACTGACCTGCAGCGAGGCCGGGGTGGTCGGTCCGCTGGTGGGCCTGGTCGGCAGCCTGCAAGCCCTTGAAGCGCTGAAGCTGTTGGCGGGTTTCGGCGAGCCGCTGGTGGGGCGCCTGTTGTTGATCGATGCCTTGGGCTCACGCTTTCGTGAATTGCGAGTCAAGCGCGACCCGGGTTGCAGCGTTTGTGGGCCAAAGCATGCGTGAAGCGCCGATTGGCGTGTTCGACTCCGGCGTCGGTGGGCTGTCGGTGCTGGCCGAGATCCAGCGTTTGTTGCCCAACGAGTCACTGCTGTACGTCGCCGATTGCGGCAATATTCCCTACGGCGAGAAAACCCCGGAATTCATCCGGCAGCGTTGTAGCGTCATGGCCGGTTTCTTTCAACGGCAGGGCGCCAAGGCCCTGGTGCTGGCCTGCAACACTGCCACCGTAGCGGGCGTTGCCGACCTGCGACGCGATTACCCGCAATGGCCTATCGTCGGCATGGAGCCGGCGGTCAAGCCGGCCGCTGCCGCGACCCGCAGTGGCGTGGTCGGCGTGCTGGCCACGACCGGTACATTGCAGAGTGCCAAGTTCGCGGCATTGCTCGATCGTTTCGCCACGGATGTGCGCGTGATCACCCAGCCTTGTCCAGGGCTGGTGGAGCTGATTGAAAAGGGTGATCTGCACAGTCCCGCACTGCGTCAATTGTTGGCCGGTTACGTCGAGCCCCTGCTTGCCGAAGGTGCTGACACCATCATCCTGGGCTGCACCCATTACCCTTTCCTCAAGCCGATGCTCAAGCAGATGATCCCCGATGACATCAGCTTGATTGACACCGGCGCCGCTGTTGCGCGCCAACTTCAACGTCTGCTGGCCGAGCGCAATTTGCTCGCTCGAGGCCCTGCTCGCGCGGCGCAATTCTGGACCAGTGCCGATCCCCTACACTTCGCAAATATTTTGCCGATACTGTGGAATACCGCTGGCGTTGTGCAAAGCTTCAACGAGTAAGAAGGTTGTGGGGCAAGCGAATAATTGGGGTGAACTTCTGATAAATCGCCGACTTCTATAGCTGTGAGTGTCGAGCAACAAAAAAACCAAACGTAATCGTTCGGAAAAGGAAGTTTCTAATGAAGCGACTATTCTGCTTGGCCGCGATTGCGGCCGCACTGATGGGGCACAGTTTTACCGCACAAGCGGCAGGTGTGGAATTCGGGATCGGCCAGACCAGCGACTCGACCATGACTTATCGATTGGGCATGCAGTTCGATTGGGACAAGAGTTGGTGGCAGAGCGATGTCGGCCGCCTGACCGGTTACTGGAGTGGCGCCTACACCTACTGGGAAGGCGACAAGAGTGCCAGTAACAACAGTCTTTCGTTCTCGCCAGTGTTCGTTTACGAGTTTGCCGGCCAGAGCGTCAAACCGTACGTGGAACTGGGGGTAGGCGTGGCGTTGTTCTCCAACACCCAGGTCGAAGACAATCACCTGGGCAGCGCCTTCCAGTTTGAGGACCGCTTGGGTTTTGGTCTGCGTTTTGCCGGCGGGCATGAAGTCGGTATTCGGGCCACGCATTATTCCAACGCAGGGATGACCAACCCGAACGACGGCACAGAGAGTTACGCGTTGCACTATACGATGCCGTTGTAACGATCACGGCCTGGACAATTTGTCGTGCCCCTCTGTGGGAGCCAGCTGGCCCCCACAGAGCGCACATTCAGCGATACGCCGTGGAAATGCCCTGGCGCTCATCGATGCATTCCGGCGCGCCCATCTCGAATTCCCGGCAGATCAGCGGGCGCTTTTCGTAGATGGTGCACATCATCGTGTTGCGATCCAGCGCGGCGCACCAGCCGTCGTCCAGGCGCAGCATGACTTCCCCACCCCAGTCATCGGTATCGATGAACCGCTCGGGCACGCCTGTGTCGGTGATCAGCATGACTTCGAGCTGGCAGCAGCAGGCTGCACAGGTCGAGCACGTGACGGCCGGTTCGGCGATTTGCGTGTGAGGTATGGTTTTCATGGCGCGCAGTGTAAGTCAGTCGCCCGCCGCTGTGTGAACACTCAGACGGGACGCCCGGTCATCAAGCATCGAAGCGACCCAACAGCGGCGCCGTGATTGCCGAAGGCTTGGCCAGCAGCAGTTGCGCGGTGCCGATGGTGCGCTCCATAAAGCCGCCTTCGCAGTAGCACAGGTAAAACTCCCACAGTCGCAGGAAATAGTCGTCGTAACCCAGCTCACTCAAGCGACCCTGGGCGCGGCGAAAATTCTCGCGCCACATACGCAAGGTTCGAGCGTAATGCAGGCCGAAGTCTTCCATGTGCAGCAGGTTCATGTCGGTGTCGCGGCTCACGATCTCCAGCATCTTCTGCACACAGGGCAAGGCGCCGCCGGGGAAGATGTAGCGTTGAATGAAATCGACGCTGTTCCTGGCCTGTTCATAGCGCTGCTCGCGGATGGTGATGGCTTGCAAGAGCATCAGACCGTTGCTCTTGAGCAGCTGAGCGCATTGCTTGAAGTAGGTCGGCAGGAAGCGATGGCCGACAGCCTCGATCATCTCGATCGATACCAGTTTGTCGTATTGGCCAGTGAGGTCGCGGTAGTCCTTGAGCAGCAACGTGACCTGATCTTGCAGTCCGAGGGCATCGATGCGTTGTGCGGTGAAGGCATATTGCTCTTTGGACAAGGTGGTGGTGGTGACTTTGCAGCCGTAGTGTTGGGCCGCGTACAGCGCCATGCTGCCCCAGCCGGTGCCGATCTCCAGCAAGTGATCCGTTGGTTTGAGGGCAAGCTTCTGGCAAATCCGCTGCAGTTTGTTCAACTGCGCCTGTTCAAGGCTGTCCTCATCGGTCAAAAACTGCGCCGCCGAATACATCATGGTTGGGTCGAGAAACTGCTCAAACAGGTCATTACCCAGGTCGTAGTGGGCGGCGATGTTTTTCTGCGAGCCCTTGCGGGTGTTGCGATTGAGCCAGTGCAGGGCCTGGACCAGTGGCCGACCGAGTTTCGCCAGGCCACCTTCGAGGCCATCGAGCACATCAAGGTTGCTGACGAACACCCTGACCACCGAGGTCAGGTCCGGCGAACTCCAGTAGCCCTGGATGAACGCTTCGCCCGCGCCAATCGAACCGTTGCTCGCCACCAGTCCCCAGGCTGCGGCATCGAGGATATGGATCTCCCCCAGCAATTCATGGCTGGCACTGCCGAACACATGGCGTACGCCATCTTCGATCAGCACCAACTGTCCGTGTTTGAGTTGCGTCAATTGCCGAAGCACGCCGCGACGCAGCAGCGATCCGGTCAGGCCCTGGGTATTGAACAAGTTGGCTTTGGCCGAGACGCTAGAGGCTTTCATGGTGGCGATCCTTGGGCAGGGTGGTGGCGATTTGAACGTTGCCGTCGGCCGTCTGATGAGCAAACAACGGTACGCGCTTGAGCAACAGGCGCAGGGCTTGCCAATAGATGGCCAGGGCAGTTTTCGCGGTCATCCATGGAAAGCGCCGCAAGTAACGGTGCAGGCTGGCGCGATCGAGGGGTTCGCGTTCGAGCGTGAGCGTGGCGTCGAACAGTTTCTCTTCGCCCTGCCAGTCGGCCAAGTGCACGCCAAGTCGTTTGGCCACCGGGCTGAAGCTCATGCGGTACTGGATATCGCGCGGCAGGAATGGCGAAACGTGAAAAGCCTTGGGCACGGCAAAGTGTTGATGAAAATCCAACAGGTCCTGCGGTGCCTTGGCAGGCAACACGTAGTGATAACGCTCGCGCCACGGCGTGTTGCTGACTTCGCAGACGATTGCCGCCAGTTGCCCATCGGCTTCATGGCAATAGAAAAAACTCACCGGATTGAACGACAAGCCCCAACTGCGCGGTTGGGTCAGCAGGCAGATCGAGCCTTGCGGCACATGGCCGATGGCTTCGCTGACCAGCTGGCGCACGGCGTCGATCAGGCGCATGCCGTTGCCGGTGTACGCCTTGAGGTAATCGCGTTCACGAAATGAAAACGGCGCAAAGCGGCTGACCCCCGCCAATCCTGACAGGCCGAGCACCGCATCCTGTTCATCGAGGTTCAGGTACAGCAGGCCGATCCGATAGCGGAAGGCGTGGTGCCGAGGGGTAAAGCGTCGATGGGCGATCCAGCCGCTGTACAGGGCGCTGTTCACAGGTGTTCTCCAAAGGCGCGGGCCACATGCAGGGCGCTGACCACGCCGTCTTCATGGAAACCGTTGGCCCAGTACGCGCCGCAGTACCAGGTGTGCTGTTGCCCGTCCAGTTCTCCCCGGCGCGCCTGGGCCGCCACCGCCGCCAAGCTGTATTGCGGGTGGGCGTCGGTGTATTTGGCGAGCACTTTGAACGGGTTGATGGCGGCGCTCTGGTTGAGGCTGACGCAGAACGTCGTGTCGCTCTGGATGCCTTGCAGGATGTTCATGTCGTAGGTGACGGCGGCACGTGTATGGCCAGCGCCGCCGAGACGAAAGTTCCAGCTGGCCCAGGCGAGTTTTCGCTGTGGAAGCAGGCGCGTGTCGGTGTGCAACACCACCTCATTGTCGGCGTAGGGCAGGGCGCCGAGGATCGATTGTTCGGCTTCGCTGGGCGCTGCCAACAGTTGCAGGGCCTGATCGCTGTGGCAGGCGAACACCACCTTGTCAAAGCGCTCGCTCCCGGCGTGACTGTGGATAACGACACCCTCTGCATCGCGTTCGACTCGCATCACTGGGCAGTTGAGGCGGATTTTCTCGCGGAAGCTGGCGGTCAATGGCGCGATGTAGGCGCTTGAACCGCCTTCGATGACCTGCCATTGCGGCCGATTGCTCACGGACAGCAAGCCGTGATTCTTGAAAAACCTGACGAACGAGTGCAGCGGGAAGGCCAGCATGTCAGCCATGGGCATCGACCAGATCGCCGAGCCCATCGGCACGATGTAGTGCAGGATGAAACGCTCGCCGTAGCCGCCGGCTTTCAAGTAGTCGTCCAGCGTGGTATCGGGCTTGATCCGCTGTTCTTCCAGGTCACGCAGGGCTTGTTTGTTGAAGCGCAGGATGTCCCGCAGCATGCCCCAGAATCCCGGCGACAGCAGGTTGCGGCGCTGGGCGAACAGGCTGTTGAGGTTGTTGCCGTTGTATTCCAGGCCGCTGTCGGGGTCAGTGACCGAGAAGCTCATTTCGGTGGGCTTGAAGCCCACGCCGATCTGGCCCAGCAGACGAATGAAATTCGGATAGGTCCAGTCATTGAACACGATGAAGCCGGTGTCCACGGCATAGCGGTGACCATCGACGGTCACGTCCACCGTGTGGGTGTGGCCGCCGATCCAGTCGCTGGCCTCGAACAGGGTGATCTCATGGCTGCGATTGAGTAGATACGCACAAGTCAGCCCCGAGATACCGCTGCCGATAATGGCAATGTTCACGGCTCGTCCTTGATCGGTGGATGGCTGCGAACCATGCGTTTGCCGATCGCCAGCTTCATCCGGCCGGGCAACTTCGACAAGGGCCAGAGGGCGGCCATGAACAACCCTGGAAACGCGATTTCCAGCGGTCGATCCTTGAGTTTGGCGAAGATGTGCCGCGCGGCTTTATCCGCCGGCCAACTGAGAGGCATGGGGAAGTCGTTTTTTGCGGTCAGGGGGGTGTCGACGAATCCGGGGCTGACCACGGTGACTTCGATGCCTTCCGGTGCCAGATCGATACGCAGCGATTCGAACAAATAACGCATCCCGGCCTTTGAGGCGCCGTAGGCTTCGGCCCTGGGCAGCGGCAGGTAGGTCACGGAACTGGCCACGCCCACCAGGTGCGGCGCAGTGCCTGCCCGCAACAGTGGCAGCGCGGCTTCGATGCAATAGCTGCTGGCAAGCAGGTTGGTGCGCACCACATGTTCGATGATCGAGGCATCGAACTGCCGGGCATCCACGTACTCGCAGGTGCCGGCGTTGAGGATCACTGTATCCAGCGAGCCCCAGTCCTCGGCAATCTGTTCGCCGATTTCACGCACGGTCTGGCTGTTGGTCAGGTCTCCCGCCACCACCAGCACTTGTCCCGGATAACGTTGGGACAAGACTTTCAACGGGGCCACCGAGCGTGAGCTGACCGCCAGGTGGGCGCCGGTCTTGAGGATTTCTTCGGCCAACGCGGCGCCAATACCGCTGCTGGCGCCGGTCAGCCAGTATCTTCGTGGAGGTGTAATGCTCATCCCATTCTCCTTTTCAGCCAGGCAATCGCCCGGCCCAAAACCGGTAGATGTTCATAAAGCAGTGCCCCGGCATCGAAGTAATCCCGGTGGCAATAGACCTTGTCGCGCCAGCGCAGGTGCGAACAACCGTCGACCCGGATCAGCCGGCCACCCGCCAGGCGCGGATGGCGATAACTCATGACCCAGCGCAAATAGCCTTCGCCTTCAGTGATCTGGTCGAAACCATGAAAGTCGAATCGCAGCTCGCTGACGTTGGCGTAAAGCTCGGTGAAGTAGCCGCGCAGTTGCCCGAGACCCTGCACTTCGTGCAGCGGATCGGTGAAGCGCACGTCGTCGGTGTACAACTCGCCGAGGCGTTGCAGATTGTCTTTATCCAATTGCGCAAACCGCTGGGCGAACTGGCGCAGGAAGCTACTCATCCCGACCTCCGGCGTTCTGGCGCGACGGCAGGTTCTTGAACGCCGCCAGGGCGCGAGCACGGGAAGCATTCAGATCGACGATCGGGGGCGGATAATCCGCCACGCCGAACAAGCCGCCGAGTTTCGCCGGGTTGTGCACTTCCTTTTTGTTCAGCCCGGCCAGTTCCGGCAACCAGTGCTTGATGAACACGCCTTCGGCGTCGAATTTTTCCGACTGGCTCAGCGGGTTGAAAATCCGGAAGTAGGGTGCCGAGTCAGTGCCGGTCGATGAGCTCCATTGCCAGCCGCCGTTGTTGGCGGCCAGGTCACCATCGATCAGGTGACGCATGAAAAAGCGTTCGCCCTCGCGCCAGTCGATCAACAGGTTCTTGGTCAGGAACATCGCCACCACCATGCGCAAGCGGTTGTGCATCCAGCCGGTTTCCAGCAATTGGCGCATGGCCGCGTCGATGATGGGTACGCCGGTACGCGCTTCTTGCCAGGCCGTCAGTTCTTCTGGAGCGTCGCGCCAGGCCAGGGCTTCGGTTTCCGGGCGGAAGGCGCGGTGACGGGAGACCCGTGGGTAGCCCACCAGAATGTGTTTGTAGAACTCGCGCCACAGCAGCTCATTGATCCAGGTGACAGCGCCGACCTTGCCGCTTTCGAATTCGCCCTGATTGCTTTGCAGCGCCGTGTGCAGGCACTGGCGAGGGGAAATCACCCCGGCGGCGAGGTACGCCGAGAGTTGGCTGGTGCCGGGTTTTGCCGGGAAGTCACGCTCGCTCTGGTAGTAGTCGATCTGGACGTCGGCGAAGGTGTCGAGGCGGCGGCGGGCTTCGGCTTCACCGGCCGGCCACAACGCGCGCAAGCTGTCGCCGGGTGTATCGAAACCCTGGACCTGTGCCGGGATCGGATCGCTGATGATGTTCAGCGGCGCTTGGGCCATTGGCGCGCTCACCAGGCGCGGCAATGATCGATGCAGGCGTTCGTAGCACACCTTGCGGAATTGGCTGAAGACCTGGAAGTAGCTGCCCGTCTTGGTCAGTACGCTGCCGGGCTTGAACAGCAGTTGATCCAGATAACTGCGGGCGTCGATGCCTTGGGCCTTGAGCCGATCGGCCACCGCGGCATCGCGGCGGGTTTCATGCAGGCCGTACTCTTCGTTGAAGTGCACGGCGTCGACGTTCAACTGCCGGCACAGGTCCAGCAGCACCTGGGGTGCATCGTCCCAGCGCGGGGCGTTGCGGATCAGCAGTGGAATGTTCAGTTCGCCCAACGCCTGGCTCAGCGTCTTCAGGTTACGTAACCAGAAGTCGACTTTGCACGGCGCGTCATCGTGTTCCAGCCATTGCTCCGGGCTCGGCAGATACACCGCCACGCAGGGGCCAGCCGCAGCGGCGGCCGAGAGTGCGGTGTTGTCGTTCACGCGCAAGTCACTGCGCAACCAGATCAATTGCATGGGAATGCCCGCATTAAATAAGCCCGCGCTGAACCAGTACTTGATGAGCTGCCAAAGGATCTTCAGCCACGTACAGATCAGCGATCTCTGATGTTTTTACGGACAACTCGGCGTGGTGGATGCATACCGTTGGTCCGGCGATCATTTTTGGGCAACTGACGCCATTGAAAAGTTTCGGCAGCTGCGAAGGCGTGATGGCTTTGCTGGAATACAGCAGGACGCCACGGGGTTGCAGATGATCGACCGCCAGCGCCAGTTCGCCGGCGGGCAGGGGCCAGTCGAACACCTCCACCGGGCAATCGGCACTGCTGATCAGCCACGCGGTCAGCCACAGGTGAGGTTCCAGGGGCAGGTCCGAGTGGTTGATCAACAGCAACGGCGCGGTGTGTAGCTGACGATTGTTATGGTAGATGCGCGCGCCGAATTTGCTGCGCAGCCAGGAATACACAAACACCCGCTCCATTTGCGCACCGAACTGGCCTTGCCAGCGTTGCTCCAGGTCGGTGAGCAATGGCATCAGCAGTTGTTCGCACAAGGTCCGCGGTGGATACAGGGCCATGGCCTGGTTGACGGTGTCGTCCAGGGTGCGCTCGGATAACGTCGCAACGGCTTGCAACAAGGTCTGGCGAAGACGCTGCCAATCGTTCTCCGCGGACTCGCTGAAGTCTTGCGGGGTGTCGAGCAATTGCTTGACCTGGCTGACGGCCACGCCACGATTGAGCCAGGTGAGGATGGTCAGGATGCGTTGCACATGTTCGGTCGAGAACAGTCGATGCCCCTTGGGCGTGCGCTGCGGCACGATCAGGCCGTAGCGTCGCTCCCAGGCGCGCAAGGTGATGGCGTTGACCCCGGTTTGCCGGGCCACTTCGCGGATCGGCAGCCAGCCCTCATCCAGGGCTTTCTTGAAATCGGCGCCAAGGTCTTCGCTGGCGCTACTGTCGAGAGGGACTTTCATTAGATGGCGTTTCGCAGGCTGAGGTTTTCCGGGTGCGGTTGCAGGTAAACCTGCTGCGCGATGTATGGGTCCGGGTGCTGGCGAAAGTAGTGCTTGAGCAGCGTCAGCGGCACCACCAATGGCACGATGCCGTGGCGGTACTGGCCAATGACGTGTTGCACTTCCTGTTTGTCCTCGGCGCTGATTGCCTGTTTCAAGTAACCGCTGATGTGATGCAGAACGTTGGTGTGGGTGCGGCGGGTCGCGCATTTTTTCAGGGCCGCCATCAACTCGCTGAAATAGCGTGGGCCAAGCACCTTCGGGTCGGTGCGGCCCATGCTGCCCAGCAGATTGCCCAGGGTTTTGTATTGCACCGGGTTGTGGGCCATCAGCAGGTATTTGTAGCGCGAGTGGAAGTCTGTGAGACCGCGTCGAGTCAGGCCTTCTTTCAGCAATTGCTGCCATTCGCTGTAGGCGAATACACGGGTGAGAAAGTTTTCGCGCAGCACCGGGTCGTTGAGTCGGCCGTCTTCTTCCACCGGCAAATCCGGATGCAAGGCGCAAAACGCCTGGGCATAGATGCCTTGGCCGCCACCGTCCTGCGGTGCGCCATTGGCGCGGTAGACCTTGACCCGCTCCAGTCCGCAGGACGGCGATTTCTGCATGAAGATGTAGCCGCTGATATCGCGTAGCTCGGCCGCCATTTTGCGGCCGTAATCGGCCAATGGCTGAGTGACATTGATCTCGCGGTTGATCGTGCCGACGGCTTCGGGTTGATTCGGATCACCCACCAGCCGGATCGGCTCCCGGGGAATGCCAAGGCCAATCGCGACTTCCGGGCAGACCGGCACGAAATCGAAGTAGTCGGTGAGGACGCGGCTGCACAGTCGCGATTCCTTGTGCCCGCCGTTGTAGCGCACTTCTGCGCCCATCAGGCAGGCGCTGATGGCGATTTTTGGTTTGGCAGGAGATGGGAGCATTGGAGCACCTCAAAATCAAAACCTATACAGATGTCACGATCTGTACAACATAGGTTCATCATAGATTCAAAGGTGTACAAGTCAAACAATTTGCACAAGTTTTTCCGAGGCGGGCCTACAGCCAGCCGAACTTCCAGTGATCCTTATCGCAAAGGGCCTGCCACTTGAGCTGTTCGCTGCGTTGGGTCAACACCGCTTGCAACTCGACCTCCAGCACCTCCCCTTCGTCGTTGCGGATCAGCTCGGTCACCAGAAAGTGTTTCTCGCGGTTTTGCGGATGGGCTGCTGTCCATTTCGACAGCAGCAACTTGTTTGGGTTGATGCGGTTCACTGGAGGTGCTCATGCAAGCGGCGGGCGGCTTCCTGACCGCTGAGCCAGGCGCCTTCCACGCGTCCGGACAGGCACCAGTCGCCACACGCATACAGGCCCAGGTCGGCATCGGCCAGCGTGCCCCACTCATGGCTGCTCGCGGGACGGGCATAGAGCCAGCGGTGGGCGAGGCTGAAGCTCGGGGCGGGCATGGCACTGTGCAGCAACTCGGCGAAGGCGCCGTGCAGTTGTTCGATCACGGCTTCTTTCGGCAGGTCGATGTGTTGGCGACTCCAGGCGCTGGTGGCATGCAACACCCAGGTATCGAGGGTGTTGTCGCGGCCCGGTTTACTGCGGTTGCGTGCCAGCCAGTCCAGCGGACTGTCCTGCACGAAACAGCCTTCCATGGGGGTGTCCAGCGGGGTTTCGAACGCCAGTGCGACCGCCCAGGTAGGGTCCATTTTTACCCCGGCGGCGGCACCGGCAAGCTTCGGCGCGGAGGCCAGCAACGCGGTTGCCTGAGGCGCCGGCGTGGCGATCACCACATGGCTGAAGGGACCATGGGTGAAGCCTTCGGCGTCTTGCAGGTGCCAGTGTTCTTCGCCGCGATAGACCTCGGTGATGCGACAGGCGAAATGCACTTCCAGGTCGCCGAGCAAAGCGCGGGTGATGGCGCTCATGCGTGGCGTACCGACCCAACGGGTCTGTTCGTCCGGTGACAGGTTGAGCTGGCCGCCATGAAAGGTGTACAGCTGCGGCGTCCATTCGGCGACCCAGCCGTTGGCTTGCCAGCGCTGCACTTCGGTGACGAAGCGGCGATCGCGAGCGGTGAAATATTGTGCGCCCATGTCCAGGGCGCCCGCGTCGCTACGCTTGCTCGACATGCGTCCACCACTGCCGCGGCTTTTATCGAAAAGTTGAACGACATGCCCTGCATCTGTCAGGGCTTGTGCGGCGGATAATCCGGCAATGCCGGTGCCGATGATCGCGATAGGTACAGTCATAAGGGCCTCGTTTACCTTTCTGTACAGACTACGCCGGGGTTTAAACCTGTACAATATTGTTTTTTGGTATAACTTTTAGCGTTCTTGTTCTGACAGCTTGGCCTATTGTTAAACACAGAGCCTGCCCGATACCAAAAGATCCCTTGCTTATAAAAATAGACTAGTGATCAGGGTAAAACGCCACGTGAGGAAGATGTCATGCACATATTGCTGACCGGCGGTACTGGTTTGATAGGACGTCAGCTCTGCCGACACTGGTCGAGTCAGGGGCATCGCCTGACAGTCTGGAGCCGGACGCCTGAAAAAGTCGCGAAGATCTGTGGCGATCAAGTGCGTGGAATCGCGCGGCTCGAAGACCTGGGCGCCGCCCCCGTCGATGCCGTGGTGAATCTCGCCGGCGCACCGATCGCGGACCGTCCATGGACTCACAAACGCAAAGCCTTGTTGTGGAGCAGCCGTATCACCCTGACTGAAACCTTGCTGGCCTGGCTTGAAGGCCGTGAGCACAAGCCACAGGTATTGATTTCCGGGTCGGCGGTCGGTTGGTACGGTGATGGTGGCGAGCGCGAGCTGACCGAGGAATCGCCACCGGTCAACGAAGATTTCGCCAGTCAGTTGTGCATCGCCTGGGAGGAAACCGCGCAGCGCGCCGAGGCTTTGGGGATTCGTGTGATTCTTATACGCACCGGGCTGGTGTTGTCGGCCGAAGGCGGCTTTTTGTCGCGGCTGTTGTTGCCATTCAAATCAGGGTTGGGCGGCCCGATTGGCAATGGTCGCCAGTGGATGCCATGGATCCATATCAACGACCAAATTGCCCTGATTGATTTTCTTCTGCATCGCAATGAAGCCAGCGGTCCATATAATGCCTGCGCACCGAAGCCGGTGCGCAATCGCGAATTTGCCAAAACGTTGGGCAGCGTGCTCCACCGCCCGGCGTTCATGCCGTTGCCGGCCTTTGTATTGAAGATCGGCCTGGGCGAGTTGTCATTGTTACTGCTGGGCGGTCAGCGAGCCACGCCGGTTCGTTTGCTGCAGGCGGGTTTCACTTTCCGGTTCACTGATTTGCGCGCGGCCCTGGACGATCTGTCCGGCCGCCTCTGAAATAGGATGTTGCATGACGGATCACGCGTTGCTTCTGGTCAACCTGGGCTCACCAGCCTCCACCTCGGTGGCGGATGTACGCAGCTACCTCAATCAGTTTTTGATGGACCCGTATGTGATCGACCTGCCATGGCCGGTTCGGCGCTTGTTGGTGTCGCTGATCCTGATCAAGCGCCCCGAGCAATCGGCCCATGCCTATGCCTCGATCTGGTGGGAGGAGGGCTCGCCACTGGTGGTGCTCAGCCGTCGCCTGCAACAGGCCGTGACTGCCCACTGGAAGCATGGCCCGGTGGAGCTGGCGATGCGTTATGGCGAACCGTCCATCGAGTCGTCGCTGCTGCGTCTGGTGGCTGCGGGAATCAAGCGAATCACCCTGGCGCCGCTTTATCCTCAGTTCGCCGATAGCACCACTACCACTGTGATCGAAGAAGCCAAGCGGGTGGTGCGCGAAAAGAAACTCGACGTGCAACTGTCGGTGCTCCAGCCGTTTTACGATCAGCCGGAATACCTCGATGCCCTGGTGGCCAGCGCCAAACCTTATCTGCAACAGGACTACGATCACCTGTTGTTGAGCTTTCACGGGTTGCCTGAGCGCCACCTGACCAAGCTCGATCCGACCGGCCAGCATTGCTTCAAGAATGACGAATGCTGCAGGAATGCTTCGCCGGCCTCCCTGGCGACCTGTTACCGCGCCCAATGCCTGCGTAGCGCGGCTGAATTTGCCAAGCGCATGGGCTTGCCGGACGGCAAGTGGTCGGTGTCATTTCAATCGCGACTGGGCCGCGCGAAATGGATCGAACCCTACACCGAAGCGCGCCTCGACGAACTGGCCAAGAGTGGCGTGAAAAAGGTGCTGGTGATGTGCCCGGCGTTCGTCGCCGACTGCATCGAGACACTGGAGGAGATCGGTGATCGCGGACGGGAGCAATTCCGCGAAGCGGGCGGCGAGGAGTTGGTGCTGGTGCCGTGCCTCAACGATGACCCGCAGTGGGCGCGGGCGTTGAGTGCGTTGTGCGAGCGAGCGCCGTTGGCGCTGTAGGCCTACAACCTGTGGCGAGGGAGCGAGCGCCCTCGCCACAGGGGATCATCTGTTACAGCAGCGGCTCATCCGCCTTCTTGTGCTTCCAGCTGTCATTGCCCGGCAGAATCAGGTTCAGCGCAATCGCCACCACCGCGCACAGCGCGATGCCTTTGAGGCCGAAGTCATCGGGGCCGGTGCCGGTGCCGACCAGTACGCCGCCAATCCCGAACACCAGGGTCACCGACACGATCACCAGGTTGCGTGCTTCGCCCAGGTCGATCTTGTGGCGAATCAGCGTGTTCATGCCCACGGCCGCGATCGAGCCGAACAACAGGCAGAGAATCCCGCCCATAACCGGCACCGGAATGCTTTGCAGCAGTGCGCCGAACTTGCCGATGAACGCCAGGCTGATGGCGAAGATGGCCGCCCAGGTCATGATTTTCGGGTTGTAGTTCTTGGTCAGCATCACCGCGCCGGTGACTTCGGCGTAGGTGGTGTTCGGTGGGCCGCCGAACAGGCCGGCAGCGGTGGTGGCAATGCCATCGCCGAGCAGGGTGCGGTGCAGGCCGGGTTTTTTCAGGTAATCGCGACCGGTCACGCTACCCACGGCAATCACACCGCCAATGTGCTCGATGGCCGGAGCCAGGGCCACCGGAACGATGAACAGGATCGCCTGCCAGTTGAATTCCGGCGCAGTGAAGTGCGGGATGGCGAACCAGGGGGCGGCGGCAATTTTCGCGGTATCGACCACGCCAAAGTAGAACGCCATGGCAAACCCCACCAGCACGCCGGAAATGATCGGCACCAGGCGGAAAATGCCTTTGCCGAACACCGCGACGATCAGGGTGGTCAGCAACGCTGGCATCGAGATCATCATCGCCGTCTGGTAATGAATCAGCTCAGTGCCGTCACCGGCCTTGCCCATCGCCATGTTGGCGGCAATCGGCGCCATGGCCAGGCCAATGGAGATGATCACCGGGCCGATGACCACGGGCGGCAGCAAACGGTCGATGAAACCGGTGCCTTTGATCTTCACGGCCAGGCCGAGGAAGGTGTAGACGAAACCGGCCGCCATCACGCCGCCCATGGTCGCGGCCAGGCCGAACTGGCCTTTGGCGAGGATGATCGGGGTGATGAAGGCAAAGCTCGAGGCCAGGAACACCGGCACCTGACGCCCGGTGACGATCTGGAACAGAATCGTCCCCAGGCCGGCGGTAAACAGCGCCACGTTCGGGTCCAGGCCGGTGATCAGGGGCATCAGCACCAAAGCGCCGAAGGCCACGAACAGCATCTGTGCGCCGGACAGTACCGTGCGCCAGAGCGGATCGTTGAACTCATCCTGCATGGTCAAGCGTCCTTCTGCTTGGTGCCGAAGATCTTGTCACCGGCATCGCCCAGGCCCGGGATGATATAACCGTGCTCGTTCAATTTTTCATCGATGGAAGCGGTGTAGATGGTCACGTCCGGGTGAGCTTTCTCGACCACGGCGATGCCTTCCGGCGCAGCCACCAGCACCATGGCGCGGATGTCCTTGCAGCCCGCTTTCTTGAGCAGGTCGATGGTGGCGACCATCGAGCCACCGGTGGCGAGCATCGGGTCGATGATCATCGCGAGCCGTTCGTCGATTTCAGGTACGAGTTTTTCCAGATAGGTGTGGGCTTCGAGGGTTTCCTCGTTGCGGGCCACGCCCACGGCGCTGACTTTGGCGCCCGGGATCAGGCTCAGCACGCCTTCGAGCATGCCGATGCCGGCGCGCAGGATCGGTACTACAGTGATTTTCTTGCCGGCGATTTTCTCGACCGACACCGTGCCGCACCAACCTTCGATATCGTAGGTTTCCAGCGGCAGGTCTTTGGTGGCTTCATAGGTCAGCAGGGCGCCGACTTCCTGAGCGAGTTCACGGAAATTCTTGGTGCTGATGTCTGCGCGGCGCATCAGGCCAAGTTTATGACGGATCAGCGGATGGCGGATCTCGAGGATGGGCATGGGAAAGGCTCCGGCGGCGGGCAAAAAAACCGGCCTAGATTAATCTAT
>OBKH01000097.1_pt1 | contig 18970 bp, 11 predicted proteins | sample 1496241 | NCBI WGS metagenome assembly OBKH01 (sample SAMN03273953, study PRJEB22546) | soil metagenome | isolation source: rice field elevated CO2 plus elevated temperature | place: India: CRRI Experimental farm Cuttack,Odisha-753006 | collected 2013-12-17 | reverse complement strand
CGCAATCTCGGGTTGAACAAGACGGCCAAGACCGTCGGGCAGATCACCTCCGCCGGCGACGGTGGGGCCGGCGGCAACGCCGGCCTGCTCAACGGCGATGGCGGCGCCGGCGGCGCCGGCGGACTCGGCATCGCCGGCGACGGGGGGAACGGCGGCAAGGGTGGCAAGGCCGGGATGGTCGGCAACGGCGGCGACGGCGGCGCCGGCGGCGCAAGCGTGGTGGCAAACGGCGGTGTCGGCGGCTCCGGCGGCAACGCCACCCTGATCGGCAATGGAGGCAACGGCGGAAACGGCGGAGTCGGCAGTGCGCCGGGTAAGGGTGGCGCCGGCGGCACCGCCGGGCTGCTCGGCCTGAACGGATCACCCGGGTTGTCGTAGCCGCCCAGCGCGAGCAGACGCAGAATCGCCTAAACCCGTGCGGGTTTAGGCGATTCTGCGTCTGCTCGCCAGCCGGCCTCAGTACAGCGCGTTGGCGAGGTTGCGCCGACCGGCCACGACCTCGGGATCGGCGGGGTCGAACAGCTCGAACAGCTCGATCAGCCGGGTGCGCACCCGGGTGCGCTCTTCTCCAGATGTCCGACGCACCAACGCGATCAGGCGCTCGAAGGCCGCACTCACATCCTGGTTGAGGACTTGCACGTCGGCTGCCGCAAACGCGGCGTCGATGTCATCCGACAAGCTGTCGGCGACCGAGACGGCGTCGGGCCGTTGTGCGGTTGCGCGGATGAGGAATTCGATCTGGCGGATGGCCGCCTTGGCTTCGACGCTTCCTGGGTTGGCATCCAAAATCGCCTGATATGACTTGCGCGCGGCAACAAAGTCGCCATCCTCGAGCTGCTGGCGCGCCTGTGCCACCGCTGGATCGACTTCGGTGGACTCCTCGGAACTCGCTGCGCCCTTGAGCTTTCCGGCTGTCGCAGACAACAGGGAATCCACCCAGCGACTCAGTTGGTCCGCGGGCTGGAGGCCCTGGAAGCTCGAGATCGGCTGTCCCGCAGCCAAGGCCACCACGGTCGGAACCGCTTGGACGCCGAATATCTGTGCCACCCTGGGTGCGACGTCAACGTTAACCGACGCCAGCGACCACTTGCCCTTAGCGGCAGCGGCCAAGCCGGACAGCGTGTCAAGCAAGTCGACGCATACCTCGCTGCGGGGTGACCACAGCAACACCACCACCGGCACTTCGTCGGACCGGACGATCACCTCGTCCTCGAAGTTCGCCTCGGTGATCTCGGTCACACCGGACGGCGTCGACAGTGCCCGGTCGGCATCCGTGCTCGCCGCAGCGTTTTGCTGGGCACGTTGTTTGATGCCGGAGAGGTCAACAGCACCGGCCATGGCCGGCCCGAGCGGGGGTCGCGGACGCGTCACGCCGTCAAGTCTGTCATGCCGCTGCGGTCATCGATCCACCCGGTGGCGCCGACCCTGCGGCAGGAGCCGACATACCGCGATCGGTTGGTATGACCAAGATCACACTGGCCGCCACCGACCCCTCAACCGCTATCCGGCCCGCAATATCAGTGCGTCGCCCTGCCCGCCAGCCCCGCACAATGCGGCAACCCCGACGCCCGATCCCCGGCGTGCCAACTGCAGCGCCGCATGTAGCGTGATTCGCGTCCCTGACATGCCGAGGGGATGCCCGACGGCAATCGCACCACCGTTGACGTTGACGATCTGGGGGTTCAGCCCGAGTTCGCGTATCGAGGCCAATGCCACCGCAGCGAACGCCTCGTTGATCTCCACCACGTCGAGCTGGTCCACCGAGATGCCCTCGCGATCCAGCGCCTTGTTGATCGCGTTGGCCGGCTGCGATTGCAGTGTGGAATCCGGCCCGGCCACCACACCGTGGGCGCCGATCTCGGCTAGCCAGGTCAGCCCCAGTTCCTGGGCCTTTTCCTGGTTCATGACCACCACCGCGGCCGCACCGTCGGAGATCTGTGACGCCGACCCGGCGGTGATGGTGCCGTCGCCACGGAACGCCGGCTTCAGACCGGCCAGCGCGGCGGCGGTGGTGTTGGCGCGGATCCCCTCGTCCTCGGTGAACTGCAGTGGATCGCCCGTGCGCTGCGGGATGTTCACCGGGATCACCTCGTCGGCGAATACGCCGTCCTTCCATGCCGCGGCCGCCTTTTGGTGGGACGCAGCCGCGTACTCGTCCTGTTCGGAGCGGGTGAACATGTCGACGTCGTTGCGTTGCTCGGTGAGCGCGCCCATCGGCTGATCGGTGAACACGTCGTGCAGACCGTCGTAGGCCATGTGGTCCAAAACCGTAACGTCGCCGTACTTGTAACCCGACCGGCTATTCATCAACAGGTGGGGCGCCTTCGTCATCGACTCCTGACCGCCGGCCACCACCACGTCGAACTCTCTGGCCCGAATGAGTTGATCAGCCAGCGCGATTGCGTCGATGCCGGACAGGCACATCTTGTTGATCGTCAGCGCAGGGACATCCCAACCGATGCCGGCCGCCACTGCCGCCTGCCGTGCGGGCATTTGCCCGGCACCCGCGGTCAACACCTGGCCCATGATCACGTACTCGACCAAGGACGCCGGCACGTTGGCCTTCTCCAGGGCGCCCTTAATGGCGATGGCACCCAGCTCGCTGGCGCTGAAATCCTTCAGGGAGCCCATCAACTTGCCGATGGGTGTACGCGCGCCAGCAACAATCACCGATGTCGTTATGACTACCTCCTCAGCGCACCCGAAAGCCGATCTGACCGACCCGGAGAAGCAGATTCTTTCCCTTCAGGTTACCGTTGTGTGATGACGACCGATCAAGTCCACGCCCGTCACATGCTGGCTACCTCGTTGGTAACTGGACTCGATCACGTCGGTATTGCGGTCGCCGACCTGGACGTTGCCATCGAGTGGTATCACGACCACCTTGGCATGATCCTGGTCCACGAGGAAATCAACGACGATCAGGGCATCCGCGAGGCACTGCTGGCGGTGCCGGGCTCCGCGGCGCAAATCCAGTTGATGGCCCCGCTCGACGAATCCTCGGTGATAGCGAAGTTCCTGGACAAGCGCGGGCCAGGCATCCAACAGCTGGCGTGCCGGGTCAGCGATCTTGACGCCATGTGTCGGCGGCTGCGCTCCCAGGGCGTCCGGCTGGTCTACGAGACGGCCAGGCGTGGCACCGCGAACTCACGGATCAACTTCATCCACCCGAAAGACGCCGGCGGGGTTCTGATCGAGTTGGTGGAGCCGGCCCCCTAAGGCGCACCAGCAGGGCGCACCAGCCGCCAAAAGCCTAGGTCCATTTTCGAGTCGGACCGCGGGTTGCTCGGTTCGCCCAGCACGGGGTGTGCCAGTGACGCCGGTCATCGACGCCGGCTTGCGGCAAGTCAGTCGGCCACACTACCACATGTGCAGTACCGGAACGGATTTCGTGATCACACCCCGGACAGCGATAGGTCTTGACGGCGCGGGCCGCAGCGACCGGTCGTACTTCATACTCGTGGCCATCGGGCCCCGCTTCCACTCGGCGCAGGGCCCACGACGGCGGTTCCGGCCGCTGCCGGTGCAGCGGTTTGCGGCGCCGAGCCATCGCATCAGTTTAATCGCGCAACTCAGAACAGCCGGTACTCGCCGCTATCCATCCCGCGCATTGTGTCGTAATCCAATGTCAAACAACGGATCCCGCGGTCGGTGGCCAGAATCCGAGCCTGCGGCTTGATCTGTTGAGCGGCAAACACCCCCTTGACCGGCGCGAGCACACTGTCGCGGTTGAGCAACTCGAGGTAGCGGGTCAGCTGCTCCACGCCGTCGATCTCGCCACGCCGCTTGATTTCCACCGCGACCGAGCCACCTCGTTCGTCGCTGCACAGCAGGTCGACGGGTCCGATCGCGGTCATGTACTCGCGGCGGACCAGCGTGTACCCTTCGCCCAGCAATTGGATGTGCTCGGCGAGCAACGCCTGCAAGTGGGCCTCGACGCCGTCCTTGACCAGCCCGGGGTCCACGCCCAGCTCGTGGCTACTGTCGTGCTCGATTCCTTCGATAGTGATGCGCAGCTGCTCGCCGGCCTTGTTCTCGACCACCCACACTGGCGCCTGGCCGCCGGACTCTTCGGTCAACCAGCACGGCGGACTCATCCAGTTCAACGGCTTGTAGGCGCGGTCGTCAGCATGTACGCTGACCGATCCGTCGGCCTTGAACAGCAACAGCCGGCGCGCGGACGGCAGATGCGCGGTGAGCCGGCCGATGTAGTCGACAGTGCACTGGGCGATGACTAGACGCACCCGACTCACCTTAGAGCGCGCAACGACGTTGTTCCTTAGAGCGTGACCGACACACTACGCTGACGTCACCATGCCATCCGAGAAGGCCACCACTCGACACTTGCCAGGGGCCGTCGAGACTCTCAGCCCGCGCACTGGACGACGGCCAGAGACGCCCGCATACGGCTCATGGCTGCTTGGGCGCGTGTCGGAGAGCCCACGGATGCGGCGGGTACGTATCCAGGGCATGCTGACCGTCGCCATTTTGGTCACGAACGTGATCGGGCTCATTGTCGGTGCCATGCTACTGACGGTCGCCTTTCCGAAACCAAGCGTGATTTTGGACGCCCCGCATTGGGTGTCGTTCGGGATCGTTCCGGGATACTGCGTGCTCGCCTTCATACTGGGCACCTACTGGCTCACCAGGCAAACGGCTCGAGCGTTGCGGTGGGCAATCGAGGAACGCACCCCCAGCCATGATGAGGCGCGCAGCGCTTTCCTAGTCCCACTGCGAGTGGCGTTGGCAGTTCTTTTCCTGTGGGGCGCCGCCGCAGCGTTGTGGACGATAATCTACGGCCTGGCCAACCGGTTGTTTATCCCGCGGTTCCTGTTTTCGATGGGCGTCATCGGCGTTGTCGCAGCCACCAGCTGCTATCTGTTAACCGAGTTTGCGCTTCGCCCGATGGCCGCCCAGGCGCTCGAAGTGGGAGCAACACCACGATCGCTGGTGCGAGGCATCGTGGGCCGAACCATGCTGGTGTGGCTGCTCTGTTCAGGCGTACCCAATGTCGGTGTCGCCCTCACCGCCATCTTCGACGATACGTTTTGGGAACTCTCCAATGATCAATTCATGATCACAGTGCTGATCCTGTGGGCACCACTGTTGATCTTCGGATTCATCCTGATGTGGATTCTCGCTTGGCTGACGGCCACGCCTGTGCGCGTGGTCCGCGAGGCGCTCAACCGCGTAGAGCAGGGCGATCTAAGCGGCGATCTGGTCGTATTCGACGGGACCGAACTCGGTGAGCTACAGCGTGGTTTCAACAGAATGGTCGAGGGCCTGCGCGAGCGCGAACGCGTACGCGATCTCTTCGGCCGCCACGTCGGTCGCGAGGTCGCCGCAGCAGCCGAACGCGAGCGACCAAAACTGGGCGGCGAAGAGCGCCATGTCGCCGTCGTCTTCGTCGACATCGTCGGTTCAACTCAATTGGTCACCAGCCGGCCTGCGGCAGAGGTCGTGATGCTACTCAACCGGTTCTTCACGGTAATCGTCGATGAAGTGAACCATCACCGTGGACTTGTCAACAAGTTTCAGGGAGACGCCTCGCTGGCAGTCTTCGGGGCCCCCAACCGCCTGAGCCATCCCGAAGATGCCGCGCTGGCCACCGCACGAGCCATCGCCGACCGGCTAGCCAGCGAAATGCCGGAGTGCCAAGCCGGCATCGGGGTAGCGGCAGGTCAGGTTGTCGCCGGCAATGTCGGCGCCCACGAACGGTTCGAATACACCGTGATCGGCGAACCGGTCAACGAGGCTGCACGACTGTGCGAACTGGCAAAATCATACCCGAGCCGATTGTTGGCGTCGTCGCAAACGTTGCGCGGTGCCAGTGAAAACGAATGTGCCCGTTGGTCTTTAGGCGAGACCGTGACACTTCGCGGGCACGACCAGCCCATCCGGCTGACGTCGCCAGTTCAACAGCTGCAGATGCCTGCTCAGTCGGCCGACATAGTCGGCGGTGCACTGGGCGATCACCAGACCCACACGATTTACCGTGGGGCGCATCCGACAGATTAGGCTGACGCCACCATGCCGGCGAAAAAGACCATGGCGCAACGCCTGGGCCAGGCACTCGAGACGATGACCCGTCAGTGCGGCCAGCTGCCCGAGACCCCGGCGTATGGCTCCTGGTTGCTTGGGCGGGTGTCAGAAAGCCCGTCGCGTCGCTGGGTACGCATCAAGCGCATCGTGACCGTCTATATCATGACGGCGAACCTGACCGGGATCGTGGTCGCGCTGCTAGTGGTGACCTTCGCTTTTCCGGTGCCTAGCATCTACACCGACGCCCCATGGTGGGTCACCTTCGGGGTCGCACCGGCCTATGCGACGCTCGCACTGGCCATCGGCACCTACTGGATAACCACGCGAATCGTCAGAGCGTCCATACGGTGGGCGATCGAGGAACGCGCGCCGAGCCAGGCCGACGGGCGCAACACCTTGCTGCTCCCGTTTCGAGTGGCAGCCGTCCACCTCATTCTGTGGGATATCGGCGGGGCGTTGTTGGCCACGCTCTACGGGCTGGCCAACCGCGTATTCGTCACCATAATTTTGTTCTCGGTGACTATCTGCGGCGTTTTGGTAGCCACCAATTGCTACTTGTTCACCGAGTTCGCGCTGCGACCCGTAGCCGCTAAAGCACTCGAAGCGGGACGACCGCCACGACGGTTTGCACCGGGCATCATGGGCCGAACGATGACGGTGTGGTCGCTAGGTTCAGGCGTGCCTGTGACCGGCATCGCCACGACAGCGCTCTACGTCCTATTGGTGCACAATCTGACCGAAACGCAGCTCGCGTCGGCGGTGTTGATCCTGTCGATAACCACGTTGATCTTCGGGTTTCTCGTGATGTGGATTCTTGCTTGGCTGACGGCGGCGCCGGTGCGAGTGGTGCGCGCTGCGCTCAAGCGTGTCGAGCAGGGGGATCTGCGAGGGGATCTGGTGGTGTTCGACGGCACCGAACTCGGTGAGCTGCAGCGTGGTTTCAACGCGATGGTCAACGGCCTGCGCGAGCGCGAACGCGTGCGCGACCTTTTCGGCCGCCACGTCGGACGCGAAGTCGCCGCCGCCGCCGAGCGTGAACGACCACAGCTAGGCGGCGAAGACCGCCACGCCGCCGTCGTCTTCGTCGACATCGTCGGCTCCACCCAGCTGGTGGACAACCAACCTGCCGCCCACGTGGTCAAGCTCCTCAACCGGTTTTTCGCGATCGTCGTCAACGAGGTCGACCGTCACCACGGACTGATCAACAAGTTCGCAGGCGACGCCGCCCTGGCCATCTTCGGAGCCCCGAACCGCCTCGACCGTCCCGAAGACGCCGCGCTGGCCGCCGCCCGGGCCATAGCCGATCGGCTGGCCAACGAGATGCCCGAGGTCCAAGCCGGCATCGGGGTGGCGGCAGGCCAGATCGTCGCCGGCAATGTCGGCGCCAAGCAAAGATTCGAATACACAGTGGTCGGCAAGCCGGTCAACCAGGCGGCCCGATTGTGCGAACTGGCCAAATCACACCCCGCGCGATTGCTAGCATCCTCGGACACACTGCACGCTGCCAGCGAAACCGAACGTGCCCATTGGTCTTTGGGCGAGACGGTGACGCTGCGCGGACATGAGCAGCCGACTCGGCTGGCCGTGCCCACCTAAGCCGGGCAAACAACACGAGCGCGCCAACCGGTCGCACCCGACTCTTCGACAAACTAGTCTGACGCCACAATGTCGGCCAAGAAGAGCACGGCGCAACGCTTGGGTCGGGTGCTGGAGACGGTGACCCGGCAGAGCGGCCGGCTGCCAGAAACTCCCGCGTACGGCTCCTGGCTGCTTGGGCGGGTTTCGGAAAGCCAACGGCGCCGACGGGTACGGATCCAGGTCATGCTGACCGCGCTGGTCGTGACCGCGAACCTGCTCGGCATCGGGGTTGCCCTGCTATTGGTGACGATCGCCATCCCCGAACCGAGCATCGTTCGCGACACGCCACGGTGGCTCACGTTCGGGGTGGTACCGGGCTATGTCCTGCTAGCCCTCGCTTTGGGTAGCTACGCACTGACCAGGCAGACCGTGCAAGCCCTGCGCTGGGCGATCGAAGGACGGAAACCGACTCGTGAGGAGGAGCGCCGCACCTTCCTGGCCCCCTGGCGAGTCGCCGTGGGCCACCTCATGTTCTGGGGTGTTGGCACGGCGCTCTTGACGACACTCTACGGCCTGATCAACAACGCGTTCATCCCGCGATTCCTGTTCGCGGTCAGCTTTTGCGGCGTATTGGTCGCAACCGCAACCTATCTGCATACCGAGTTCGCATTGCGCCCGTTCGCCGCCCAGGCGCTCGAGGCCGGGCCGCCGCCACGCCGGTTGGCGCCGGGAATCCTGGGCCGGACCATGGTGGTGTGGCTGCTCGGTTCGGGAGTACCCGTCGTCGGCATCGCCCTGATGGCGATGTTCGAAATGGTGCTGCTCAATCTCACTCGGATGCAGTTCGCGACGGGCGTGCTGATCATCTCGATGGTCACATTGGTGTTCGGGTTCATCCTGATGTGGATCCTGGCCTGGCTGACGGCGACCCCGGTGCGGGTGGTGCGTGCGGCGCTGCGGCGCGTCGAGCGGGGCGAGCTACGGACCAACCTGGTGGTCTTCGACGGCACCGAACTCGGCGAGCTGCAGCGTGGTTTCAACGCGATGGTCGCCGGACTGCGGGAGCGCGAACGAGTGCGCGATCTGTTCGGCCGCCACGTCGGACGCGAAGTCGCCGCCGCCGCCGAGCGTGAACGTTCGAAACTGGGCGGCGAAGAACGCCACGTCGCCGTCGTGTTCATCGACATCGTCGGCTCGACGCAATTGGTGACCAGCCGGCCGCCGGCCGACGTCGTCAAGCTGCTCAACAAGTTCTTCGCGATTGTCGTCGACGAGGTCGACCGCCACCACGGATTGGTCAACAAGTTCGAGGGGGACGCGTCGCTAACCATCTTCGGCGCCCCGAACCGGCTTCCCTGTCCCGAAGACAAGGCACTGGCCGCCGCGCGGGCGATAGCCGATCGGCTGGTCAACGAAATGCCCGAGTGCCAGGCCGGGATCGGCGTGGCGGCGGGGCAGGTCATTGCCGGCAACGTGGGTGCCCGAGAACGGTTCGAGTACACCGTGATCGGGGAGCCGGTCAACGAGGCGGCCCGATTGTGCGAACTGGCCAAATCGCGTCCCGGCAAGTTGCTGGCTTCGGCACAGGCCGTGGACGCCGCAAGCGAAGAGGAGCGCGCCCGTTGGTCTTTGGGTAGGCATGTGAAACTTCGTGGGCACGACCAACCGGTCCGGCTGGCCAAGCCGGTCGGGCTGACCAAGCCGCGTAGGTAACCTGCCCGAACCCACGACGACCCCATCACAATGTCGTTTTTCCGCCAGTCATGTCGGTGGGCGGGTGTAATTGTTGAAGGGTGCACGACGACTTCGAACGCTGCTACCGGGCGATCCAGTCCAAAGACGCCCGGTTCGACGGCTGGTTCGTCGTCGCGGTTTTGACCACCGGTGTCTACTGCCGGCCGAGTTGCCCCGTCCGGCCACCGTTCGCGCGCAATGTCCGGTTCCTGCCGACTGCGGCGGCCGCTCAGGGGGAGGGATTCCGGGCCTGCAAACGGTGCCGCCCCGACGCCTCGCCTGGGTCTCCGGAATGGAATGTGCGTAGTGACGTCGTGGCGCGGGCGATGCGGCTGATTGCCGACGGAACGGTGGACCGCGACGGTGTCAGCGGCCTCGCGGCCCAGCTCGGTTACACCATTCGCCAGCTGGAGCGGCTGTTGCAGGCCGTGGTCGGCGCCGGTCCGCTCGCGTTGGCCCGCGCCCAACGCATGCAGACCGCCCGGGTGCTGATCGAGACCACGAACCTGCCGTTCGGCGATGTCGCATTCGCCGCCGGGTTTTCCAGCATCCGTCAGTTCAACGACACCGTTCGCCTGGCGTGCGACGGCACACCGACGGCATTGCGTGCGCGCGCGGCCGCCCGATTCGAGTCTGCCACCGCATCAGCGGGCACGGTGTCGCTGCGGCTACCCGTCCGTGCACCATTCGCCTTCGAGGGTGTTTTCGGCCATCTGGCCGCCACCGCGGTGCCGGGTTGCGAAGAGGTCCGCGATGGTGCGTACCGACGCACGCTACGGCTCCCATGGGGCAACGGCATCGTCAGCCTGACGCCGGCACCCGATCATGTGCGCTGCCTGCTTGTGCTCGATGATTTCCGCGACCTGATGACGGCCACTGCACGTTGCCGACGGCTGCTGGACCTCGACGCCGATCCCGAAGCGATCGTCGAGGCGCTGGGCGCCGATCCGGATCTGCGCGCAGTGGTGGGCAAGGCACCCGGGCAACGCATTCCCCGCACAGTCGACGAGGCAGAATTCGCCGTGCGGGCGGTCCTCGCCCAACAGGTATCGACGAAGGCCGCAAGCACTCACGCGGGCCGACTGGTCGCCGCCTACGGACGGCCGGTCCACGATCGCCACGGCGCTTTGACCCACACCTTCCCGTCGATCGAGCAGCTCGCTGAGATCGATCCCGGCCATCTGGCCGTCCCCAAGGCGCGTCAAAGGACCATAAACGCGCTCGTCGCCAGCCTTGCCGACAAAAGTCTGGTCCTGGACGCCGGATGTGACTGGCAACGCGCCCGCGGGCAGTTGCTAGCGCTGCCCGGAGTGGGCCCCTGGACCGCGGAGGTCATCGCCATGCGCGGCCTCGGTGACCCGGACGCCTTTCCGGCCAGTGATCTCGGCCTGCGGCTGGCCGCCAAAAAGCTGGGCCTGCCTGCACAACGACGAGCCCTGACGGTGCACAGCGCTCGCTGGCGCCCCTGGCGCTCCTATGCCACCCAGCACCTGTGGACCACCCTGGAACATCCGGTAAACCAATGGCCACCGCAGGAGAAGATCGCATGATTCACTACCGCACCATCGATAGCCCCATCGGGCCATTAACCCTGGCCGGGCATGGCTCGGTGTTGACGAACCTGCGGATGCTCGAGCAGACGTATGAGCCAAGCCGCACACACTGGACACCCGACCCCGGCGCATTTTCTGGCGCTGTCGACCAACTCAACGCTTATTTCGCCGGCGAGCTCACCGAATTCGATGTGGAACTTGACCTCCGGGGAACCGACTTTCAGCAACGAGTATGGAAAGCATTGCTGACAATCCCGTACGGGGAAACCCGGTCCTACGGGGAAATCGCCGACCAGATCGGCGCCCCCGGCGCCGCACGCGCCGTGGGATTGGCCAACGGCCACAATCCCATCGCCATCATCGTCCCGTGCCACCGCGTGATCGGCGCCAGCGGAAAGCTCACCGGGTACGGCGGTGGAATCAACCGGAAACGAGCTCTGCTCGAGTTGGAGAAAAGCCGGGCGCCCGCAGACTTGACGCTCTTCGACTGAGCGCCCCCGCCCGCGAGGGTATCGTCATTGCGAAAATCGAAGCCATAATTCGCCCGCTCGCGAGCGGCTGAGTCGATATAAACATACAAAAACACCACCGTTACCGGGGGTGTTTTTGTATGTTCGGCGGTGTCCTACTTTTCCACCCGGAGGGGCAGTATCATCGGCGCTGGCAGGCTTAGCTTCCGGGTTCGGAATGGGACCGGGCGTTTCCCTGCCGCTGTGGCCGCCGTAACTCTATGCAAATTTGTTCTGGTGGGGGGTGTGGACGCACGGCTAGCGCCGTGAACGGATGTGGTTGCGAGTTTGTTTTTGCCTCCCTTTTCCAAAAGGGAGGGTGTTGTAAGTTTTCGGCCGGTTAGCACCAGTTCCCTACACCCATTACTGAGCTTCCAGGTCTGACCTATTGAACCCGTGTTCTGCGGGGGGCCTTATCCCACCAAGTGGGTGAGAAACCTGATCTTGGAGAAGGTTTCCCGCTTAGATGCTTTCAGCGGTTATCCTGACCGAACGTGGCTATCCAGCGGTGCCCCTGGCGGGACAACTGGTGCACCAGAGGTTCGTCCGTCCCGGTCCTCTCGTACTAGGGACAGGTTTCCTCAAGTTTCTGACGCGCGCGGCGGATAGAGACCGAACTGTCTCACGACGTTCTAAACCCAGCTCGCGTGCCGCTTTAATGGGCGAACAGCCCAACCCTTGGGACCTGCTCCAGCCCCAGGATGCGACGAGCCGACATCGAGGTGCCAAACCATCCCGTCGATATGGACTCTTGGGGAAGATCAGCCTGTTATCCCCGGGGTACCTTTTATCCGTTGAGCGACACCCCTTCCACTCGGGGGTGCCGGATCACTAATCCCGACTTTCGTCCCTGCTTGACTTGTAAGTCTCGCAGTCAAGCTCCCTTGTGCATTTACACTCGCCACCTGATTGCCGTCCAGGTTGAGGGAACCTTTGGGCGCCTCCGTTACATTTTAGGAGGCAACCGCCCCAGTTAAACTACCCGCCAGGCACTGTCCCTAAACCCGATTCAGGGTTCGAGGTTAGATGCCCAATACGATCAGAGTGGTATTTCAACAACGACTCCGCCCCAACTGGCGTCGAGGTTTCACAGTCTCCCACCTATCCTACACAAACCGTACCGAACATCAATACCAAGTTGTAGTGAAGGTCCCGGGGTCTTTTCGTCCTGCCGCGCGTAACGAGCATCTTTACTCGTAGTGCAATTTCGCCGAGTCTATGGTTGAGACAGTTGAGAAGTCGTTACGCCATTCGTGCAGGTCGGAACTTACCCGACAAGGAATTTCGCTACCTTAGGATGGTTATAGTTACCACCGCCGTTTACTGGGGCTTAAATTCTCCGCTTCACCCTTGCGGGTTAACGGGTCCTCTTAACCTTCCAGCACCGGGCAGGCGTCAGTCCGTATACATCGTCTTGCGACTTCGCACGGACCTGTGTTTTTAGTAAACAGTCGCTCCTCACTGGTTTCTGCGACCGGATCCCGCTCCCACCGCAAGGGTGTTCACGATATTCCGGTCCCCCTTCTCCCGAAGTTACGGGGGCATTTTGCCGAGTTCCTTAACCATAGTTATCTCGTACGCCTTGGTATGCTCTACCTGACCACCTGTGTCGGTTTGGGGTACGGGCCGTGTGTGTGCTCGCTAGAGGCTTTTCTTGGCAGCAGAGGATCACCGAATTCGCCTCAACCGGCTATGCGTCACCTCTCAGGATTAGTGAGCGACGGATTTGCCTATCGCTCTCCCTACCGGCTTGCCCCAGTGTTACCACTGACTGGTACGGCTACCTTCCTGCGTCACCCCTTCGCTTGACTACTACCAGCGAAGTTCCCACGCAGCCCCAGAACTCCACACCCCCGAAGGGGAGTGATCGATCCGGTTTTGGGTGGTTAGTACCGCTGATTCGTCACGGGCGCCCACACACGGGTACGGGAATATCAACCCGTTGTCCATCGACTACGCCTGTCGGCCTCGCCTTAGGTCCCGACTCACCCTGGGCGGACTGGCCTGGCCCAGGAACCCTTGGTCTTTCGGCGGGCAAGGTTCTCACTTGCCTTGTCGCTACTCATGCCTGCATTCTCACTCCCCCACCCTCCACCACCGGTCACCCGGTGGCTTCGCTGAATGAGGGACGCTCCCCTACCCACACCCACCACAAGGTGGATGTGCCGCGGCTTCGGCGGTGTGCTTGAGCCCCGCTACATTATCGGCGCACAATCACTTGACCAGTGAGCTATTACGCACTCTTTCAAGGGTGGCTGCTTCTAAGCCAACCTCCTGGTTGTCTTTGCGACTGCACATCCTTTCCCACTTAGCACACGCTTGGGGGCCTTAGCCGGCGATCTGGGCTGTTTCCCTTTCGACGTACGGAGCTTATCCCCCGCCGTCTCACTGCCACGCTTTACACCACGGCATTCGGAGTTTGGCTGACGTCAGTAACCTAGTAGGGCCCATCGGCCATCCAGTAGCTCTACCTCCGCGGTGAACCACGCAACGCTGCACCTAAATGCATTTCGGGGAGAACCAGCTATCACGGAGTTTGATTGGCCTTTCACCCCTACCCACAGCTCATCCCCTCAGTCTTCAACCTAAGTGGGTTCGGGCCTCCACGCGGTCTTACCCGCGCTTCACCCTGGCCATGGGTAGATCACTCCGCTTCGGGTCCAGAACACGCCACTATTCACACGCGCGTATGCGCGTGTGGGTCGCCCTATTCAGACTCGCTTTCGCTGCGGCTACCCCACACGGGTTAACCTTGCGACATGTCCCTGACTCGCAGGCTCATTCTTCAAAAGGCACGCCATCACCACCCTCCTCCGGAGAGGAAAAGGAGGCTCTGACGGATTGTAGGCACACGGTTTCAGGTACTCTTTCACTCCCCTCCCGGGGTACTTTTCACCATTCCCTCACGGTACTAATCCGCTATCGGTCATCGAGGAGTATTTAGGCTTACCGGGTGGTCCCGGCGGATTCACAGCGGATTCCACGGGCCCGCTGCTACTCGGGAATTGATACTAGGCAGGTGCCGGGTTTTCGCGTACCGGGCTCTCACCGTCTACGGCAGACCATCCCAGGCCACTTCCGCTAACCACGACACTTTCTGACTGCCTCTCAGCCGGGTAGCGCTGAGACATATCCTCCCACAACCCCGCACACACAACCCCTACCCGGTTACCCATGCGTGCGGTTTAGCCTGTTCCGCGTTCGCTCGCCACTACTTGCGGAATCACAATTGTTTTCTCCTCCTACGGGTACTGAGATGTTTCACTTCCCCGCGTTCCCTCCCGCACCCTATATATTCAGATGCGGGTAGCACGACATCACTCGTGCTGGGTTTCCCCATTCGGAAATCCTCGGATCCACGCTCGGTTGACAGCTCCCCGAGGCATATCGCAGCCTCCCACGTCCTTCATCGGCTCTCGATGCCAAGGCATCCACCATGCGCCCTTAGACACTTACAAACACAACAAAAACCAAAGAATATTGCACAAAGAACACGCCACCGCTAGCCGGCAGCGTATCCATTGATGCTCGCAACCACTATCCAGTTCTCAAACACCACACCCCACCACCAAGGCGGTGGGACAACACCTGGAACAAGTCCGAGTGTTGCCTCAGGACCCAACAGTGTGTTGGTGGCCAACTTTGTTGTCATGCACCCGGCTCTCGCCCACTACAGACAAGAACCCCTCACGGCCTACGCCCCACCAGTTGGGGCGTTTTCGTGGTGCTCCTTAGAAAGGAGGTGATCCAGCCGCACCTTCCGGTACGGCTACCTTGTTACGACTTCGTCCCAATCGCCGATCCCACCTTCGACAGCTCCCTCCCGAGGGTTAGGCCACTGGCTTCGGGTGTTACCGACTTTCATGACGTGACGGGCGGTGTGTACAAGGCCCGGGAACGTATTCACCGCAGCGTTGCTGATCTGCGATTACTAGCGACTCCGACTTCACGGGGTCGAGTTGCAGACCCCGATCCGAACTGAGACCGGCTTTTAAGGATTCGCTTAACCTCGCGGCATCGCAGCCCTTTGTACCGGCCATTGTAGCATGTGTGAAGCCCTGGACATAAGGGGCATGATGACTTGACGTCATCCCCACCTTCCTCCGAGTTGACCCCGGCAGTCTCTCACGAGTCCCCACCATTACGTGCTGGCAACATGAGACAAGGGTTGCGCTCGTTGCGGGACTTAACCCAACATCTCACGACACGAGCTGACGACAGCCATGCACCACCTGCACACAGGCCACAAGGGAACGCCTATCTCTAGACGCGTCCTGTGCATGTCAAACCCAGGTAAGGTTCTTCGCGTTGCATCGAATTAATCCACATGCTCCGCCGCTTGTGCGGGCCCCCGTCAATTCCTTTGAGTTTTAGCCTTGCGGCCGTACTCCCCAGGCGGGGTACTTAATGCGTTAGCTACGGCACGGATCCCAAGGAAGGAAACCCACACCTAGTACCCACCGTTTACGGCGTGGACTACCAGGGTATCTAATCCTGTTCGCTCCCCACGCTTTCGCTCCTCAGCGTCAGTTACTGCCCAGAGACCCGCCTTCGCCACCGGTGTTCCTCCTGATATCTGCGCATTCCACCGCTACACCAGGAATTCCAGTCTCCCCTGCAGTACTCTAGTCTGCCCGTATCGCCCGCACGCTCACAGTTAAGCCGTGAGATTTCACGAACAACGCGACAAACCACCTACGAGCTCTTTACGCCCAGTAATTCCGGACAACGCTCGCACCCTACGTATTACCGCGGCTGCTGGCACGTAGTTGGCCGGTGCTTCTTCTCCACCTACCGTCAATCCGAGAGAACCCGGACCTTCGTCGATGGTGAAAGAGGTTTACAACCCGAAGGCCGTCATCCCCCACGCGGCGTCGCTGCATCAGGCTTGCGCCCATTGTGCAATATTCCCCACTGCTGCCTCCCGTAGGAGTCTGGGCCGTATCTCAGTCCCAGTGTGGCCGGACACCCTCTCAGGCCGGCTACCCGTCGTCGCCTTGGTAGGCCGTCACCCCACCAACAAGCTGATAGGCCGCGGGCTCATCCCACACCGCTAAAGCGCTTTCCACCACAAGACATGCATCCCGTGGTCCTATCCGGTATTAGACCCAGTTTCCCAGGCTTATCCCGAAGTGCAGGGCAGATCACCCACGTGTTACTCACCCGTTCGCCACTCGAGTATCTCCGAAGAGACCTTTCCGTTCGACTTGCATGTGTTAAGCACGCCGCCAGCGTTCGTCCTGAGCCAGGATCAAACTCTCCAAACAAAACCCAAACACTCCCTTTGGAAAAGGGAGCCAAAGGTATTTAGAAATATCCTGACAAAACAAACGGCCACGCCCCCGACAACGGGGCATCAAGAGCATGGCCAAAAATAACAACAAAAATGTGAAACCACCAAACACACTATTGAGTTCTCAAACAACACGCTTGCTTGTTTCCGCCCGCTTCGGGGCAACCCTGCCAGTCTAATACAAATCCGGCAATGGAGTCAAGACCAGGTTCGGTCATCCATAGATATCCATAGGTGACCGTCGCCTAACAGCATACCCGTTCGATCTCGGCACCGAGACTCACCAGGTTCTCCACGAACAACGGATATCCGCGATCGATGTGGAATACATCGTGGACCTCGGTGTCGCCGTCGGCAACGAGCCCCGCCAGCACCAAGCCGGCCCCGGCACGGATGTCCGAACACCACACCGGAGCGCTCGACAGCTGCGGGAGGCCCCGCACCACGGCGTGGTGCCCGTCGGTCCGAGCGTCTGCACCGAGCCGGATCATCTCTTCAACGAAGCGGAACCGCGCCTCGAACACGTTCTCCGTGATCATCGATGTGCCGTCGGCGATCGACGCCAAAGCGATAGCCATCGGCTGCAGATCCGTGGGAAACCCGGGGAACGGCAAGGTCGCAACGTTGACAGCCTTCGGACGCTCGTACTGGGTCACCCGGAAGCTGGCGTCAGTCTGGGTGACGGTTGCGCCCGCGTCGTGCAATTTGTGCAGCACCAGCTGCAGATGCGCCGGGTCTACGCCCGCCACTGATATATCACCACGGGTCATTGCGGCAGCGATGCCCCATGTGGCGGCAACGATACGGTCTCCGATCACCCGGTGCTCGGTTGGATGCAGCCGCGGGACACCGGTGATGGTCATTGTCGGCGAACCCGCACCTTCGACCTGTGCGCCCATCTGGTTCAACATCGTGCACAAGTCGACGACGTCGGGTTCTCGAGCCGCATTGTGAATAGTGGTGACTCCCTCGGCCACCACGGCGGCCATCAAGATGTTCTCGGTGGCTCCCACCGAGGGGAACTCCAACTGAATCTCCGCACCGCGCAACGTTTCCGCTCGGGCTACCACGCAGCCGTGCTCGATGTTGCAGTGGGCACCCAATTGCCGTAGGCCCGCCTGGTGCATATCCAACGGACGCGACCCGATCGCGTCACCGCCCGGCAGCGCGACCCTGGCCCGTTTGCACCGCCCGACCAGCGGTCCCAGCACACAGACCGAGGCGCGGAATTGCCGCACCGCAGCGAAGTCGGCATCGTACTTCGGCTCGTCAGGTGCGGTGATCCGGGCCACGTCACCGTCGAGTTCGACGGTGGCGCCCAGACCACGCAGTACCTCCGCCATCAGCGGCACATCGAGGATGTCGGGACAGTTGGTGATCGTGCTGGTGCCCTCGGCCAACAACGTCGCAGCCATGAGCTTGAGCACGCTGTTCTTGGCGCCGCCGACGGCCACTTCGCCTGATAACCGGTTGCCCCCAGTCACGACGAAACGCTCGGCCACCCGGTCAGTGTAGTAAAGGGGTTTTGCCTTGTCAGTGAGCCAAGCCAGTCAGCGAGTACCGTTTGCTCATGGCAGTCCACCTGACCCGCATCTATACCCGAACCGGCGATGACGGAACGACGGGATTGAGCGATATGTCCCGTGTCGCCAAAACCGACGCCCGACTGGTGGCATACGCGGATTGCGACGAGGCCAACGCCGCGATCGGGGCCGCCCTGGCGCTGGGCCACCCGGACACTCAAATCACGGATGTGCTGCGGCAGATCCAGAACGACTTGTTCGATGCCGGTGCGGATCTGTCGACTCCGATAGTGGAAAACCCGAAGCACCCTCCGCTGCGAATCGCACAGTCCTATATCGATCGGCTCGAAGGGTGGTGCGACGCATACAACGCGGGCCTGCCTGCACTAAAATCCTTTGTACTACCTGGTGGTTCACCGCTGTCGGCGCTGTTGCACGTCGCTCGCACCGTCGTTCGCCGGGCCGAGCGATCCGCGTGGGCCGCGGTCGACGCTCACCCGGAAGGCGTCAGCGTACTGCCGGCGAAATACCTGAACCGGCTGTCGGATCTGCTGTTCATCCTGTCGCGGGTAGCCAATCCCGACGGTGACGTGCTGTGGCGGCCCGGTGGTGATAGGACGGCGAGCTAGCGGCACCTTCCGCGTGCGAGCAGACGCGAAAGCCCCCAATACCCACGGTTTTTGGGCTCTTCTGACACTTCCGTGGGTGAGTTTGTGTCCTGAGTAGGCGCACGTCGTT
>OBKH01000096.1_pt1 | contig 19107 bp, 21 predicted proteins | sample 1496241 | NCBI WGS metagenome assembly OBKH01 (sample SAMN03273953, study PRJEB22546) | soil metagenome | isolation source: rice field elevated CO2 plus elevated temperature | place: India: CRRI Experimental farm Cuttack,Odisha-753006 | collected 2013-12-17 | reverse complement strand
GGGGCCGTCGTTTTGTGGGGGCTATTCCATCCACAAGTCGTCGAGGTTCTTGAAGGGGGGCTCGCAGAATTCGGAAAAAATCGTACGCTAAGGTTTTCCGGGCATCCGTAGGGGCCGAAACTTCCCGTCTTCCAGTCTGCGGCTCTGCCGCCAGACGTAATCGCCGGTTAGGTTGATGTGCTCCCAGCCCAGCGGCGACAGGAATTGCAGCAGCTCGCCGTCCACCGGCTTGCCGGCCTCGACCAACCCCTGGGTGGCGCGCTCCAGGTACACCGTGTTCCACAGCACGATAGCCGCCGTCACCAGGTTGAGGCCGCTGGCCCGGTAGCGCTGCTGCTCGAAGCTCCGATCCCTGATTTCGCCTAGGCGGTTGAAGAACACCGCCCTGGCCAGGGAGTTGCGCGCTTCACCCTTGTTCAGGCCGGCATGCACGCGACGGCGCAGCTCGACGCTTTGCAGCCAGTCGAGGATGAACAGCGTGCGCTCGATCCGGCCCAGCTCGCGCAGGGCCACGGCCAGTCCGTTCTGGCGCGGGTAGCTGCCGAGCTTGCGCAGCATCAGCGAGGCGGTGACGGTGCCCTGCTTGATCGAGCTGGCCAGGCGCAGGATGTCGTCCCAGTGGGCACGCACGTGCTTGATGTTCAGGGTGCCGCCGATCAGCGGGCGCAACGTCGGGTAGGCTTGCACGCCCTGCGGCACGTACAGCTTGGTTTCGCCGAGGTCGCGGATGCGCGGCGCGAAGCGGAAGCCTAGCAGGTGCATCAGGGCAAAGACGTGATCGGTGAAGCCGGCCGTGTCGGTGTAGTGCTCCTCGATCCGCAGGTCGGACTCGTGGTACAGCAGGCCGTCGAGCACATAGGTGGAATCGCGGACGCCGACATTCACCACGCGGGTGCTGAACGGCGCGTACTGGTCGGAGATATGGGTGTAGAACAGCCGTCCCGGCTCGCTGCCGTACTTCGGGTTGACGTGCCCGGTGCTCTCGCCCCGGCCACCCGCGCGGAAGCGCTGGCCATCGGAGGATGAGGTCGTGCCGTCGCCCCAGTGGGCGGCAAAGGCGTGGCGATACTGGTGGTTGACCAGCTCGGCCAAGGCCGCCGAATAGGTTTCGTCGCGGATGTGCCAGGCTTGCAGCCAGGACAGCTTGGCGTAGGTCAGGCCGGGGCTCGACTCGGCCATCTTGGTCAGCCCGAGGTTGATCGCATCACCGAGGATTGCGGACAGCAGCAACGTCCTGTCTTTGGCCTCGGCCCCGTCCTTCAAGTGGGTGAAGTGGCGGCTGAAGCCCGTCCAGTCGTCCACGTCCATCAGCAGTTCGGTGATCTTGATGCGCGGCAGTAACTGGCTGGTTTGGTCGATCAGCGCCTGCGCCCGATCCGGCACCGCCGCATCCAGCGGGGTGATTTTCAGCCCTGACTCGGTGAGGATGGCATCGGGCAGCTCGTTGTCCTTGGCCAGGCGGGTGACGGTGGCCAACTGCTCGTCCAGCAGCTGCAAACGCTCTTCCAGGTACTGGTCGCTGTTCGGGTTGATCGCCAGGGGCAGGGCCTGCTCGCGCTTGAGTGCGGCGAACTTCTCGGCCGGCAGCAGGTAGTCGTCGAAGTCGCGGAACTGCCGCGAGCCCTTGACCCAGATGTCGCCGGAGCGCAGGGCGTTCTTCAGCTCGGACAGGGCGCAGATTTCGTAGAATTTCCGGTCGAGGCCTTCCGGGGTGATCACCAGCGGCTTCCAGCGCGGCTTGATGAAGGCCGTGGGTGCATCGGCCGGCACCTTGCGCAGGTTGTCGGCGTTCATCTCACGCAGGGTCTGCACGGCTGCCAGCACGCCTTGCGCGGCCGGCGCGGCGCGCAGTTCCAGCACCTCCAGCAAGGCCGGCGTGTAACGGCGCAGGGTGGCGAAGTTCTCGCCGACCAGGTGCAGGTGGTCGAAGCCTTCCGGCCCGGCCAGCAGCTCGGCCTCGCTGACGCTCTCGGTGAACTCGTCCCAGGGAATCACCGCCTCGATGGCGGCATAGGGGTCGCTGCCGCTTTCCTTCGCTTCCAGCAGCGCCTGGCCGATCCTGGAGTACAGGCGCACCTTGTCGTTGATCGCCTTGCCCTGCTTCTGGAACTGCTGCTGATGCTTGTGCTTCGCGCCGCTGAACAGCTTGACCAGGATGCGGTCATGCAGATCGACCAGCTCATCGATCACGGTCGCGGTGCTCTCCAGCACCACGGCGGCCAGGGTCGCGTAGCGGCGCTGCGGCTCGAACTTACCGAGGTCTTTGGGCGTCATCTGCCCACCCTCGCGGGCCAGCTTGAGCAGGCGGTTCTGGTGGATGTGCCGGCCCAGGCCTTCGGGCAAGTCCACCAACTGAAATGTCTTCAGCCGCTCGATGTGTTCCAGCATGTGCCGAGAGTTGGGTTTCAGCGGTGCCTGGCGCAGCCAGGTCAACCAGGTGATGCTGCTGCCGGCCTTGAGCTTCAACAGCTCGTCCAGCTTGGCCCGATGCGAGTCCGTGAGTGGTTCGACCAGGGCGCGGTAGACCCGCCGATTGGCTCGCGCAATGGCTTCCGAGCAGGCCCGGTCAATCACGCTCAGCGCCGGCAGGATGCGTCGTTTCTGCCGTAGGCTCTCCAGGGCCTGACCGGCCAGCAGCAAGCCTTTGTCGGTCTGCTGGGCCAGCTCGGTTAGCTCGCGCACCAGGGCGCGGAAGTCGGACAGGCCGAACGGGGCCAGTTGCAGGTCGGTGCGCAGTTCCTGGGCATGCTCGCGACGGGTCACGTCGCGCTCGCCGTACTTTGCCCAGCTCGCCGGCTCGGCCTGGACTTGCTTCGCCACCCACAGGATGACCGGCTCGGGCAGCTCGCTGTCGGTTCCCAGCGCGTAACCGGGGTAGCGCAGCAGGCAGAGCTGCACGGCGAAGCCGAGGCGGTTGGCGTCGCCGCGTCGCTGGCGGATCAGCGACAGGTCGGAGTCGTTGAAGGTGTAGTAGCGGATCAGGTCATCCTGGCTTTCCGGCAGCGCAAGCAGGGTGTCCCGCTCCGTGGCCGAGAGGATCAAGCGACGCGGCATGTGTCAGTCGTCCGTGCGGAGGTACTGGTAGAGGGTTTCCCGGCTGATGTTGAACTCGCGGGCAAGCTGCGCCTTGGGCTCGCCGGCCGTCGCTCGCTGCCGCAGGGTAGCAGCCTGCTCATCGGACAGGGCTTTCTTGCGGCCCCGGTACGCGCCACGCTGCTTGGCCAAGGCGATGCCCTCACGCTGCCGCTCGCGGATCAGGGCGCGCTCGAACTCAGCGAAGGCCCCCATCACCGACAGCATCAGGTTGGCCATCGGCGAGTCCTCGCCAGTGAACACCAGGCCCTCCTTCAGGAACTCGATGCGCACGCCGCGCTGAGTCAGCTTCTGTACCAAGCGACGCAGGTCATCGAGGTTGCGGGCCAGCCGATCCATGCTGTGCACCACCACTGTATCGCCTTCGCGGACGAAGCTCAGCAGCGCTTCGAGCTGGGGGCGCTGGGTGTCCTTGCCCGATGCCTTGTCGGTGAACACCTTGCTCACCTTGGCAAACGCTTTGCGCACGAAGGGCTTGGGGGTGTAAGCGGTGCATTGATACCTGTTGGGCTTCGCGTGGCTCAACCCAATCTACCGGTAATTCATGGATGCATGATGCCGAGTCAATAAGTCCGTATTGTAGGTTGGGTTGAGCCGCCTTGCGGCGAAGCCCGACAAAGCGGTGCATTGATACCTGTTGGGCTTCGCGTGGCTCAACCCAACCTACCGCGGTAATTCGTGGATGCAGGATGGGCAGTAAGCCGGTACAGGGAAGTTGGCCTTGGCGGGCTGTCGCTACGCGCCGAGGCCACCCTCCACGCGCGCTGCCCGCAACATTCAACTGGCCCCGGCCAGTGCGCGAACATAGCATGCAGGCGTTCCGCTGAACCCTTGAAGTGCCGGGGGTTACTCAGATACCCGCTGTGGCCAGCGCCTGGCGCAATATCCTCCTGCATGACGCAGGTTTGTGATTGCCCGGCTGGCTGCAAGGCTATTGCAGGACGAGGTTGTAGTTCTCCCGCTTCATCTGCCGGGCCAGCTGCAAGGCCATGACCGGCTCACCGCCGGTACGCTTGAGCAGTTCGGCTACACGCTGCTGCGCCGCACCGGACAGACCGTTGGCCGCTGCCTGGGCTTTGGCGAATAGCCACAGACCGTGTGGCGCACTGGCGCGCTGGATTTTGCAGCCACGCCACTGATACTCGACCATGCCGACGGTGGGATGAATCTTGCGCTCCTGGGCTATATGCGTCGGAGTGCCTGCAGGCAGTCCCTGGCTCCAGGCATTGAATGCCCCGGCATCCGCCGCCAGCAGAGTGCCCCAGTCCTTGAACAGCAGCGCCAGAACCGGCTCCAGGGTGGCCGGAAGCGCATCGTCGGGCAGCCAGGCTTCAGCACGGTCGGGAAACTCGACATCGCCGATACCGGCAAGGTTCATGCGTTCGGTCCAGCGGAAGACATTCGGTGCACGATTTTTCATCAGCGCGGACGGGTAGGGGTCGCGGCCGAGGTGAGCAAACAGCGGGGCCATAAAGCCGAAGTCGGCAATGCTCGGGTGACCACCGAGCAGGTACGGATGGCTGAGAAAGTGAATGTCCAGCGCATCCAGCAGCGCCTCATAGGCGGCCTCATGTGCCGGGATGCTTTGCGGAGTCACACCGAGGAAAGGCAGAAAGGAATTGAAGTAGCTCATCATCTGCGCGCCTGCAGCCAGACGCTCATCACGGTTGTTGCCGGCGTGCACGCTGCGGCCGAATTCGGCGCGCAGGAATTGTTCCTGCTCGGCGCGGTAGGACCAGCGATAGTGCATGGCGGCGGCCAGCAGGCCCTCGGAACCAAAGCCGTCCAGCAGCAGTGCGGTTACCCGCTGAACCGGCGAGGTCGGCAGCATCGGGCGTGCGGGAAAGGCTTGCTCCAGATGGTCGATCATGTCGCTGGTATCCTGCACGATGGTGCCATCGGCCAGCTCCAGAATGGGTACTACCACGGCACCAACCACCGGTACGACTCGCTGCTGAAACGCCGGCTCAGCCGGCATGCGCTCGCGGAAGCTGATGCCTTTCTTGATCAGATACGAGCGAATCTTGCCGGTATACAGGGAGTGCGGCGTGCCCCACAGGGTGATGCATTGCTGGGAATCGGTCATGGCAGGTGTTCTCGGGTCGAGGTGGGAAGCTCAAGGCTCCGCTGAAACAGCAGGGTTTTGCGGAGCCACGAAGCGCGCAGGTTATGACTGACGCCGCTATTGTGGCGGTATGCAATGCCGGTTAGTGAATCACCCCCGTATCGTGCTGGCAAGTCGCTACAGGGTAGAGCTGTCACCGATTGATGACGCTGTGAGCTCCCTCAGACACAGACAGCCGCCAGCATCCAGCCGGGCTGCGACATCGCTTGCTGGGCAGTCTGCTGGCGCTGTGGTGAAATAGGACTTTACGGATAGGAAATTCAACCGCATGAGGCCAAGTATGGCACGAGTTTTGGGCCTCGAAACACGTTCGGCCAAGGAAGGTTGAGCGCTCGCTTGCCGCTCAATGGCAAGAGCTTGGGAGGCAGTATGCATTTGGGCCTGGCGCGCGCGCAGCTGCTTCCCCGCAGCGATGGATACCGCCGCTTCACTGGGTCACCAATTGACGCGCTGGTCTACCTCGTCGGGTTGAGCTGCCAGATCCCAATCCGGCTCGCCTTGCGCACCATCATCCACCGGCGCGTCGCAGCCCTCCCACAGCGGTGGCCCGCGTGCCGGGGTGATGTGCGGGGGGGCAGACTCCACCCCGATGTGGTTCAGGATGTGGCGGATTTCGGCGCTGTGGGTGATGAAGGCAATGATGCGCATCTGCCCACCGCACATGGGGCACAGCGTGAGCGACCAGCCATGCCCCCTTGAAGGAGCTGGATAGCTCCGAGACGATGGTGTCCAGCAATGTGAATTGGTGGACAGCAATGGAACACAAGGACAAGACTCGGCGAGTGCACGACGCCGAGTTCAAGGCGAAGGTGCTGGGCGAATGCCGACAGCCTGGAGCGTCGATCGCGGCAGTGGCGCTCAGGCATGGGCTGAACGCGAACGTGGTGCGTCAGTGGCTGGCGGGTCGGGGAGTCAAGCGGGCAGGCCTGCTGGGATCTGGGTGTGAGGTGCCGGCGGCGGCGTCAGCACCCATGGCCTCGGGCAACCCGGCGCCGGTGGTCGATGCCCAGTTCGTAGCGCTGGCCTTGCCAGCACCGGACAGGCCGCGGCCGAGCGCCGAAGGCCCTGGCATGGCGAACCCGAGCACGCCAGACATTCACATCGAGTGGCGCAGCGGCGCGGCCCGGCTGACGGTGAGCTGGCCGGCAGCGCAGGCCCAGGCGTGTGCGGCGTGGTTGTGCGAACTGGCCGCTGGGGTGACGAAGTGATCCGCATCGACGCGCTGTGGGCGTGCACGGCGCCAGTGGACATGCGAGCCGGGGCGGACCGGCTGCTGGCGTGTGTGGTGCAGACGCTGGGGGCGGCGCAGGCCCACCACGGCTACCTGTTCGCGAATGCGCGTGCCACACGCGTGAAGCTGATCGTCCATGACGGCTGGGGGGTGTGGTGCGCAGCCCGGCGACTCAACGCGGGGCACTTCGTGTGGCCGCGGGGGTTGGAGTCGAGCACCCCGCTGGCCCTGACGCAGGAGCAATTCGATGCGCTGATCGTGGGGCTGCCGTGGCAGCGACTGCACGAGCGGCGGGTGATCACCCGGGTGTGAGCGGATGCCGGAGGCGCAATTGCTGAAGTTGCCGATGGCGGGGCTGGCCTCGTGCGGGCAGCATGGGCGCATGCATGACATGGACGCGCTCCAGAGCCAGGACCTGAGGGGCCTGACGCCACAGGCCCTGGAGGCCCTGGCGCAGCGCATGCTGGTGCATGTCCAGCAGCAGGCGCGCGAGATTGCCCGGCGCGATGGCGAGATCGTGTGGCGGGACGCGAAGATCGAGAAGATCACGTTCGAGCTGGCGCGGCTCAAGCGCTGGAAGTTCGGCGCGCGCACCGAGGCGATGGATGCGCAGCAGCGACAGCTCTTCCTGGAGACGCTGGTCGAGGACGAGGCGGACCTGCAGGCGCAGCTCGCCGAGTTGCAGGCCCGGCAGTCGCCGCCGCCAGTCACTCCCGAGAAGGCGCCCCAGCCGCCGCGCCGGCAGGCGCTGCCCGAGCACCTGCGCCGGGTGGAGCATCACCACGAGCCGGTCGACACCCACTGCCCGGCGGTGGACTGCGGCGAGCCGATGACCCGGGTGGGCGAGGACGTCAGCGAGCGACTGGACATCGTGCCGGCGGAGTTCTTCGTGCACCGGCACATCCGGGGCAAGTGGGTCTGCCGGTGCTGCCAGCGCCAGGGCGTCGATCGCCTGGTGCAGGAGCCCGCCGAGCCGCAGATCATTGAGCGGGGCATCCCGGCGAGCGGACTGGTGGCGTACACGCTCATCAGCCGGTTCGCCGACCATGTGCCGTACTACCGGCAGGAGGCGATCAATGCCCGCTCGGGCGTGCACACCCCGCGCTCGACGCTGGCCGCGTGGGCCGGTCAGGCGGGCGCGGCGCTGCACCCGCTGTACGAGGCGCTCAAGCGCTTCGTGCTGGGCAGCGCGGTCGTGCAGGCCGACGAGACGACGGTGGACATGCTGGACCCGGGTGCAGGCAAGACCAGGAAAGCGTACGTCTGGGCCTATGCACGCGGGGAATTCGATCCCCGGCCCGGCGTGGTCTACGACTTCTGTCCGGGGCGGGGCAGCAAGTACCCGCTGGCCTTCCTGGGCGGGCTGCCCAGTCCACCCGGCAGCCAGGCCGACCGGCCCGCCGAGAGCCGGGATCCGCCCTGGAGCGGCACGCTCGTGTGCGACCGCTACGGCGGCTATGACTCGGTGCTCGACCCCAAGGTCTTCCCGCAGCGTGTCTCGGCGGCCTGTGCGGCGCACGCCCGACGCAAGTTCGACGAACTCGCCAAGTCGGGGTTTGGGGAGCAATGGAACCAAAAACCAACGTAAGCCTTACCACCTCCGCTCAGAGCCTTCTTCCTAGGCAATTCCCTCGATTGATCTTCCGTACTTTTCGAAAGTATTGCTTACGGCAATGTGCATCCGAGTTAATGTGGCCCAACACCACAATCTAGGAGCTGAACAATGAGCCAATCTGACCCGCAACACCCATCCCGCCGCATGCTGCTCAAGCGCGGAGCTGCCCTTTCCACATTGGCGATTACTGGAGTGGCCGGGTTAACTGTGCCTTCAGTGTCTTTTGCCGCAGCGCTTAGCAAAGAAGAGCGAGATAAAATGACGCCGGATGAGGTCATTGAAAGCCTGAAATCTGGCAATCTGCGTTTCCGTGAAGGCAAAATGCAGCAGCATGACTATTTGGCGCAAAAGCGCGCCAGTCAAAAGGGGCAGTATCCGTCAGCGGTAATTTTAAGCTGTATTGATTCGCGCGCTCCGGCGGAAATCCTGCTGGATGCCGGTATTGGTGAAACGTTTAACTGCCGTGTGGCTGGCAATGTGGAAAACGAAGACATTCTCGGCAGCATGGAATTTGCCTGTGCTCTGGCAGGGGCCAAGGTAATAGTGGTGATGGGGCATACCTCCTGTGGTGCGGTGAAGGGTGCCATTGCCAACGCCGAACTGGGAAACCTGACTGGATTGCTGAGCAAAATTAAACCGGCAATTACTGAAACGGCATACGCAGGTGAGCGTACGGCTGACAACTATGACTTTGTCGATTCCGTTGCCCGCACCAACATCAAGATGACGCTGGCCGATATCCGTCAACACAGCCCCACCCTGAATAAGCTCGAGCAGGATGGGAAAATAAAAATTGTAGGCGCTATCTATAAGCTTGTGGGTGGAGAGGTTGAGTTCTTTACCTGAGAATAAATAACCGTCAGCCTGGGCATGGCCGCTTTCGATCACAAACAGCTACAGGTCTTCCTCTGGATTACGCAGTGGCCGTAGCTCACCTCGGGCGACTTCTTCCGGTACCGCGAAGGAGTACCGTCCCAACATATTGATATGCTCGAAGATCAGCGGCGACAGCCGAACCAGATCCTCTTCCTGCACCGGGTAGCCGTGCTGCTTTAGCCGTTCCACAGCTGCCGTCATGTAGAGGGTGTTCCACAGCACGATGATGTTCACCACCAGGCCCAAAGCACCGAGTTGATCCTCTTGACCTTCGCGATAGCGCTGGCGAAGCTCGCCGCGTTTGCCATGGAACACGGCACGGGCCAGGCTGTGCCGACCTTCGCCTCGGTTCAGTTGGGTCAGGGTGGCGCGGCGCTTGGACTCATCATCGATGTAGGTCAGTGTGTGCAGGGTTTTCTCGATCCGCCCAAACTCTGCCAGCGCTTGGGCCAGGCGGGTCGGACGATCTCCCGTTTGCAGCGTGCGCATGATGCCGGTCGCCGGCACTCGACCGAGCTTGAGTGAACCAGCTAGGCGTAGTAGGTCATCCCAGTGTTCCGCGATCAGGTCGAGCTTGACCGACTGCCGGGCGAGTCCGTTGAGCTTGCCGTAATCCGCTTCTGGGCGTGTGCGCCAGAAGCGGGTGCCGCCGACATCGGCCAAGCGCGGGCAGAAGTGATAACCGAGCAAACGGAACAACCCGAACACCACATCGCTGTAGGCACCGGTATCGGTCATGATTTGTGTGGGCTGCAATTCGGTCTGTTGTTCCAGCACAACCGCAAGCAGTACCAGGCTGTCGCGCAAGGTGCCGGGTACTGTGATGGCGTTCAGGCCGGAGAACTGGTCGGAAATCAGGTTGTACCAGGTGACGCCCGGCCGGTACCGAAGTATTTCGGGTTGGGCCCAGCATGCACGGTGCGCACTGGTACGACGAAACGCATGCCATCGGCGGAGGCCACTTCGCCGCCGCCCCAGATCTGAGCCAGCTCCAGTTGGCTTTGCGCCGACACCAGAATGGCGTTGGCTGCTGACAGGGTGTCGTCACGGAGATAGTTCTGGCTGACCCACGACAGCCGATCACGGCGCAGCGCTTGGTTATCGTTGCGGATCAATGGCTCCAGGCCGGTGTTACAGGCGCCTCCCAGCAGCACGGCGCACAGACTTGTCACCAGGTTGTCGGCCCGCGTATTGCGTTCGGATACATGGGTGAAGGCCTCAGCGAAGCCGGTACGGGCCGCGATTTCCAATAGGATTTCCGGCAGATCGACACGCGGCATCAAGTCGGCCACTGCTGCACGCAGTTGCAATAGCGAGTTTGGCTCCTCCAACTTGTCCAGCGCCCCGAGGGACAGCTCGGTTTTACCCTCTGCGCTCTCACTTAGCTGGATGGCCGGGTTGTCGGGAAGTCGGGCGGCAACCGCCTGCCACGTTGAATCCAGCTCAGCAGACAAAGCGTCCAAAGTGGTTTTGGCGTCGATGGTCAAGCCCAGTGAGCGGCAGATGATCGGTCGCGCCGACAGCCATTCTGCGCCATCGAGCAGACCGATACGCGGGTCGGCATAGCGCCAACTGGGTGCAACAAAGACATCGCGGCGGCGTAGGGCCGTGCGTAGTGCATCGAGCGTGCAGAAGACATAGGCGCCCATGTCGAGGGAGCCATCTTCGCGGGTGATGTGGTTCTGCCAGGCCTTGGCAACAATCTCCTGCGGCGCGTCATCCTCGGGCTTCCTGCGAGGTAGATTCAGTTGCAACCAGTCCAGACTAGCCGCCACCCCCTTGCCGGCGGGACTGAAGCCGAAGCGAATATGTTTCAGAAGATCGGGAAGGAAGCGGCGCACACTGCGGTAGCGCTCCTCCAGGGCGAGGTAAAATACATCGTTGGCCGGACGGATCAACGCAGTGACCTCTTCCAGGGCTTTCTCCAGCCTGACACGTGGCAGGTCGTTGAACAGCTGGGAACGGACGTTGTCATCGCTGATCGAGCTATCCAGCACGACCTTGCACGCAGCAGCGAGTGTTGCCGCCGAGCGATCCAGGTCTTTTAGGCTACGCAACCGGGCTTTCTTGTCAGCCTTCTCCGCATTGTTGAAAATATCACGTAGTAGCGCCTCCAGAACTTCCAGCGCATCGTCGTGCGCACTGGCTTCAAGGGAAACCGCGAACGCCACCAGCGTCGCCAACCGGCGCGACGCCGGCAGTCGATTGATGGCCGTGACCTTGGCCGTGTTGGAAAAGCGGGCCAGGGCTGCAATACGGCTGGGCGGGATATGTGCAGCCGGCGGCAAGGCGATACCCAACCCACGCACATCATCCAGCCGACGCAGCGCCCGAATCAGAGCAGGGCCACTGACCATCACCGGGCCGGAGCGTAGTTGATCCAGCCGGGAACTGCGGTTGCCTTCAGCCACCAGAAGCAAGTCTTGTAGGTGTTGTCTCTGTTCCTCGGTCACGCTGCGGCCTAAGGTGTACCAGAGGCGTTCTTCAACGCGGCTACGCAGTTGGGCAATGAAACGCTCTAACTGGGAAACCCCAGGCAATAGGACTTTCTGTGTGAACAGCCATGAGGCGGCTCGTTCAAACAGCACACCAGGCCGATCTGTGCCTGTCCAGCAGAGGGCATACAGCCATCGGCTCAAACGAAAGCCGATGCCAGGGTCTGTAAAGTGGCGATAGCCATAGCGCTCTTGAATATCGGCCGTATGTATCCAGCGACGATGATCGCTGTAACGCGCAAGACAGTCAGGGTCGGCGATTGCCAATTGCCGACAAAGTACATGCAGGACTTCCACCGGCACAGCAACGGGCTTGTCCGGCAAAACACCCACGAAGCGAACGGTAGTCAGCAGAACGGCATAGCCCAGGCGGTTATGGTTGCCGCGTAGTACCTGGACGGCTTCACGGTCTTCATCGCTCAGGTGGAAGTAGCGCTCCAGTTCATCACGGCTGGGTGCCTCGATGTAGCGACCAAAGCCGTCGCGCTGCTCCTGGGTCAGAAAGCCGACCGGCATGGATCACAGTACCTCGGCGCAGAACACCGCGGGGGTGACAATCCGCGTGCGTTCGATATGCCCGCGCTGCAAGAGGCCGGCGCGGCGATCACCGGTCACCAGATAGTCCGCATTGCCCGCCAAGGCCATGGCCAGCAGAAATGAATCATCCGGATCATCGGCTTCAACCTCGATGACCAAGCGCTCCAATACTACTGCGCGTTGCAGGTTGTTGATCATGGCTCCGACTTTGGCAGGCTGCAGGATGGCCTGAAGCTTGGGGTATCGACTAGCGCGCCGAATCTCATCGAGCTGTGCCCGTGAGGTTACTACCTCGAAGCGAGCCGAACGCCAGGCCCGATAGATCACATCAGGGGCCCCATGCGGTGAGATCAGCGCGCTGAATAGAATGTTGGTATCCAATACAACCCGCATCAGCGTTTACGTGCCCAGTCGAGCGCTTCATCAACCGCGTCGGTCAGCTCTGCCTCACTTAGATGGACGTTGAAAGCCTTGGCCTGTTCAGCGCTCAGTTCCAGGATGTGTGCCCGCACCGCCTCTTCGATGAAGCGCGACAGGTCGCGCTTACGGCCACCGCCTTGGCTGGCCAGAAACATGCGAAGCGATTGGTCGGTGTCGGTAGAGACGGCGACGTTCCAGCGAGTGGTGTTCATGACTTCTCCAATAACAGGTGTTTGTGTGTTTATACACCCGTTCCTTGCCGCTTCGCAATGGTTCGATAAAACCCTCGTTTTGCCGAACTTTAAGTGGACAGGAATCGGCTGGTTAACCTACCTGCGCTACGGTTCAAATAACTGGTACGCTTAATCAAAGTTCAACTATTACTAACGTAGTCGAGTAAACGGTACTTTTGATGAAGATCGGTTATGCGCGGGTGAGCACTCGGGATCAGAACGCCGACCTCCAGGTCGATGCCCTGAAACAGGCCGGGTGCGAACGCATCTATCAAGACATCGCCAGCGGCGCGAAAAGCGCCCGGCCGGAGTTGGACAAGTTGCTAGCCCATGTTCGAGCGGGCGACACCGTGGTGATCTGGAAGCTGGATCGCCTCGGGCGCTCCCTCAAACACCTGGTCGAGCTGGTCGGCGAGCTGGCAGAGCGCAAGGTCGGCTTGCAGAGCCTGAATGACCCAATCGACACCACCCACGCCCAAGGTCGCTTGGTGTTCAACCTGTTTGCCTCGCTGGCCGAGTTCGAGCGCGAGCTGATCCGCGAGCGGACTCAGGCGGGTTTGTCGGCCGCGCGGGCGCGGGGCCGGATCGGTGGCCGTCCCAAGGGCCTCCCAGCCAAGGCCGAGGCCACCTCCATGGCGGCCGAGACGCTGTACCGCGAGGGCCGCCTGAGCGTCAGCGCCATCGGCGAGAAGTTACACATCTCCAAGAGCACGCTGTACAGCTACCTGCGCCATCGTGGTGTTGAGATCGGCGCACACCAGAAGAGCGCCCAGCCGCGAGGTCAGCAACGCAATGTCGCGTCGCCGGCAGAGCCCGCCGCCGAGCAGGTGGCCACCGTCACGCTGCGCCTGGCGGTGGTGAACAACAGCAAGTTCGTTCGCGGCCGGAAACGGGCCAAGGAAAATATCGAGCGCTACTGCTTGGAGCCCTACAGTATGAAACGGCTGGAGTCGGGCAACTACGAACTGGCCATTCCGTATCGGAGCGACGATGAGCTGGACAAGACCGTGCATGACTTGCTGACCGAGATCAGCCAGGAAGCCGACATGCGCAACTGCTTTATCGAAGCCGATGCCTGGGAAGAAGGCTCTGAACGGCGCTGGTAGGGCTTAAGTGCACTTTCTGTTCCATTGCTCCCCAAACCCCATCATACAACTCTGCAAAATCATGAGCGCAAACCCGAATAGGACGAGGTAACGGTTTTCTGGGATCAATCTGACTAATAGCAGCCAAGACTAGGCGATGTTCATTGAGAGTTAATCTATAGCTTGCTGCGATCAGGCTATTGGACTTTGTGACCTTATGGCACTTATGCATAAGTGCCTCCTCGCTGAGTCATTCGCTCGGACTTCCGAGGTCGACCAGGCTTTCGTTTTGCGACAGGCCCAGCAGAGTCAATTAAGTCGAGTTGAACAACATGCAGCTGCAGCCAACTCTCAACATCCGCACGACGCCACAATAGTCTGCCTGCACCAGGAATGCGGCAAACAGGAGGCAAGCGCGAGGGATTCTTTGAATGCTGGTTTTTGATGGTGCCGGTAGACCGGCCTAGGATCTCAGCGAGATCAGTAACGGTGAGAAGCTTTTCGAGCGACATGATTCATCCTCGCCCGACCAGAAGGTCAGGTTTGGATGGGTCCACGGCAGCGCTGGTGATTGAGCAAGTGGAACTGCTGCTTCAGTTCCAGGATGCGATCATCCAGACGCGGGGTTGTACCCACAGTCGCCCACGCTTTCCTCCGCACCGCGCCGATTATTTTCCGGCCCCATCAATGCCGGTAGCTTGGTGTCAATCAGGCGATTACCCCCGAGAGAGGGCATCCTTTCTTCCGTGACAGTCTCGTCCGCTTACTACTGCCACGGTGCCGGGCCGAGGGACCCTGCTAACCTTCATCGGCTGCCACACCATTAACAGATAGTGGGGGGCCTCAGGCCAGGGCATTTCTCGTACCTCGCCGGCGCGTTCGTATTCAGACTAATCATTGGCAGTCATCCGCGCAACCACCATGGCACACTTTTGTCACACTGAAGCTGTGAATAATGATGATTCAGCGTGATCGACGATTATCGAGAGCGCCGACGCAGCCCAGGGAAATAAAGGGATTTAACGCTTACAGGCTGTACTTTAAGGCCCCGGCATGACGCCAGGCTTTGCAGTTGCACTGCAAAGGCCCGACGGGGAAGGTTTCGCGGATCAGCTGGGGAGGCGTGGGTTGCATCGGGGTTCCTGCGGGTGGGTGGTGGTTTCTGGCAGGTGCAAAGGGTGAGCCCAAGGGGCGGCGTCATTCAAGCCCTGCCGCCGTGTTCATCGCGCCTGCGCAGCCCCGGCGCCCTGGCCCGGCAGCAGGTGTGCGCCGGGCGGGTTCGTTACCAGCGCAGCAGGTAGGGGCCGACGATAGCGCCGAACAGGGCGGGCAGCAGCATGCCGGACAGGTACCAGACGCCCCAGAACGGTACCTCCATTTCCGGGCAGTGCAGGCAGTAGGCCAGGGTTGCGGTGGAGCCGGCAAGCAGGCCGCCGCCTGCGCCTGCCAGGCGCAGACGGGTCGGGGCCAGGCCACGCAAGGCCCAGAACACCGAGATAAAACCCGGCACGGAAAGCATCGCGATGTTGAATGGGCATTCTTTCCAGCTTATGCCCAGCAGCATGGGCATGCGTGCCTCGGTCGGTGCTTGCCACAGGGCCGCTATCGCGGCCAGCCACACAACGATGATGGGCAGACACAGCGACGCCCAGGCCGCACCGCCTTCGACACCCGGCCGAGCCAGGCGCGTGGAAAGCCACAACGAGCCCAGGGCGAGACTCCCGGGCAAGGCGAGCTTGGCCCAGAACACCGGTGTGCGCGCCACTTCGGCCAGGTCTGGCCGCACCCCGAAATACAACGCCATCAGCACAACTGCCGCGACACCGCCGACGAGCAGTGCCAGGGCGAAACGCTTGGCCATGGCCAGCCTGTCCATTGCAGGCTCACCCGCAGCAAGCATGGAAATCAGGTCATCCGTTTTCATGGCTCTGTTTACCTCTGATCACCATCGCCAGCGCTTTCAGGCCGCGATGGATACCTACCTTGACCGCAGAACTGGAAAGACCGGTCAGTTGAGCCGTTTCCTCTACCGAACGGCCTTCCAGTTTCACATGAATGATGGGCAGACGCTGACGCTCGGGCAGGTGCTGTAACAGCTTGCCCAGATCACGCCGGGCCTCCGCCGGGCGGCTATCCTCCACCTCGAACATGTCTTCGTCCAGCGAATCGGACAGCGCATCGCGGCGGGCGAACGCACGGAAGTGATCGGCCAGCTTGTAGCGGGCGATCGCCTGCACCCACACGGTCAGCGGCTGTTCGGCGCGATAGGTGTGCCTTGCGTTGTGCACGGCCAGCAGTACCTCTTGCAACAGGTCCTCGACCTCTCCCGGGCGCTGCGCCAGGCGTCGGCGAAGGAAACCGCGCAGGTGCGAACTGAGCGCGGTGAGGAATTCGCGGTATGCGGCCTCGTCGCCTGCCAACCCACCCAGAAGCAATGACTGCAGGCGCTCTTCGCGCGTGGCCATGACCTCATAGCTTGTAGTTCGCTCCATTGGCCGCCTTAGTTACACCGCAGGTGGATATTTTTCATTGAGCCCAGACTGCATCATATCGGCCGCAACGCCAAAGGTTTCAATCGGCGCAGGTGCACCGAAAGAAATCTCAACATTTTTCTGCCGCGCTGTAACCGTATCGACTGCTACGACGAATTACCTGTCGGACCGTCACACCGAGCTGACGGCCATCCAGTCCATTACGGAGATATGCCATGAAAAGCATCGCCCTCGCTACCGCCGCACTCGCCCTCGCCTCCATTGCATCCACCGCCATGGCCGACAACCAGGCCACGCCAAGCGTGGAAAAATGCTACGGCGTGTCCCTGGCCGGCAAGAACGACTGCGCCGCCGGTGCCGGCACCAGTTGCGCCGGCACCTCCAAGGTCGACTACCAGGGCAATGCCTGGAAGAACGTCCCGGCAGGCACCTGCACCTCGATCAAGACCCCCAAGGGCATGGGCTCGCTCACGCCGATCAAGTCCTGAGCGCAGGCGCCGCCGATCATGCACGCTCCTATGCCACTGGGTGCCGGCCTTGGTTTGAAGGCCGAGCACTACGACGCCGCCCGGGACTGCAGCGCAGCCGGGCTGTGGTTTGAGGTCCACCCAGAGAACTACATGGTTGGCGGTGCTCGCCTGGCCCACCTGGAAGCGGTGGGCGAACGGCATCCGCTGTCGCTGCACGGGGTCTCCCTGTCCCTGGCGGCGGACGCCGCCCCCGACCCGACGCACCTCCAGCGCCTGCGCAGGCTGGCAGACCACGTGCGACCGGCGCTGGTATCCGAACACCTCGCCTGGTCCACCTGGCGCAATCACTATTACCCGGACCTGTTGCCATTCCCGCGCAGCCACGAGGCCCTGGTACGCATCGCAGACAACATACAGCGTACCCAGGATGCCCTGGGGCGCAGCATTGCCATCGAAAATCCCAGCCATTACCTGCACCTGGACGGCCACGACTGGGATGAAATCGACTTTCTCACCGAGCTGACGCAGCGCACTGGTTGCGCCCTGCTGCTCGACATCAACAACGTGCACGTCAGCGCGCACAACATCGATTTTGATCCGGCCGCCTACATCGATCGCTTCCCGGGCCAGGCCGTCGCGGAGATTCATCTGGCGGGGCACAGCCATGACGCCGGCGGTGCGTTGCTCATCGACTCCCACGACGCCCCGGTCGCTGACCCGGTCTGGGCCCTGTATCAGCGCTTGATCCAGCGCATCGGCCCGCGCCCGACGCTGATCGAGCGCGATGACAACGTACCCGCGTTCACGGCATTGCTCGGCGAACGCGCGCACGCCCAGGCCATGCTCGACCGACTGGGAGCGACGCAATGATCAGACGTCTCGAACACTTCCAGGACGCCTTCATCGAGGCCTTGCAGGTACGTGCCGCCCCGGAACTGTCCGCCCTCACCGCGCAACCCGGCTTTCAGGTGTACCGCAATACCGTACTCAAGGGCTGCGTCGAGGCGCTGTGTGACAACTTCCCCAGCGTCGAACGCCTGGTCGGCCGTGACTGGCTGCGCGCGGCGGCGGTCGTTCATGCCAACGCCTGCGCACCAAGCGATGCCCGCCTGATCTTCTACGGGGCGGACTTTCCCGCGTTTCTCGCGGCCTTCGAGCCGGCCCGGGAGCTGCCCTACCTGGGCCCGGTGGCCCAACTCGACTACCTGTGGATAGAGGCCTTCTGTGCCGTGCAGGAGCCCGCGCTGGAACTTGCCAGCCTGGCCGGCGTGTCGCCCGAGGCACTGGCAACCTGTCACCTGCGCCCGCGCGCCAGCGCACGCTGGCGGTGGTTCGACGAGCAACCGATCTACAGCCTCTGGCGCTGCAACCGCGAAGGGGTGGACCTGCCTGACAACCTGCCCTGGCAGGGCGAAGGCGCTTTGCTGGTGGGCCATTGCGATGGCGTCACCTGGCACGCGCTCGAACCCGCTGGCTGCGTGTTTCTGGACGCCTGCGCTGCCGGACACGATCTGGAGCGGGCCTCGGCCCTGGCCTTGCAGCGGCAAGGCGACCTGGACTTTACCGACCTGCTCAGCCGCTTGCTGGGTGCCCGCGTGTTCTCTCCCCTTGTTCTTGCATGAAGGAAATAGCCATGGATATCACCCAGCCGTCGTCCAACAACAGCCGCGCCACAGTGCGTCAACGCTGGGACCAGGTTGCGACCTGCTTGATCAGCGACTCGACGCTCAGCCTGGTGGCGCGCATCAGCGTTGCGGCGATCTTCTTTCTCTCGGGGCGCACCAAGGTCGAGGGGCTGTTGACCATCACCCCCGGTACCTATGAGCTGTTTCGTAGCGAATACGCCCTGCCGCTGCTGTCACCGCACCTGGCCGCCCACCTGGCGACCTATGCCGAGCATGTGTTTCCGCTGCTGCTGATCGTCGGCCTGTTCTCGCGCCTGTCTGCCCTGGCGCTGCTGGGCATGACTGCGGTCATCCAGGTATTCGTCTACCCCGATGCCTGGCCAACGCACCTGTCCTGGGCCGGATTGCTGCTGGTCATCATCGGCCGGGGCGCCGGGGCGTGGTCGCTGGACAGGCTGCTGCGCATTCGCTGAATGCGACTGGCGCAGGCAATGCTGTGCGCTTCAGGTCGTGGGCGCTCCGTGCCCCTCTACCGTTTATGAGAGAGGGGCAGGAACCGAGGCCCACGGCTGAATGCATCAAGGCTATTACGGCAGGTACGGCAGGCTCAGGGGCCCCTTTCCCCGCCCGGACATTGCCCCCCGTCTGCCCCCAGCACATCTTCCTGCCCGCCTCGGTCACCGTCCGGCCGCTGGACAACGGCTCCCCCCTGCCTCAGGCCCCTACCCGTGCCGGGCGCTGTGCGCTGGCCTCCGACCAGCGGCCCCCACGGGGGCAGTGGCCGACGCTCAGGCGCCGTGTCCTCCCCCC
>OBKH01000095.1_pt1 | contig 19240 bp, 16 predicted proteins | sample 1496241 | NCBI WGS metagenome assembly OBKH01 (sample SAMN03273953, study PRJEB22546) | soil metagenome | isolation source: rice field elevated CO2 plus elevated temperature | place: India: CRRI Experimental farm Cuttack,Odisha-753006 | collected 2013-12-17 | reverse complement strand
ATGTTGGGGGCGGTGGTTTTCCTTGACGCTGTGCGGGCTTAGGGACTGTGGAATTGATTCTCAAGTGCTATTTTTCGGTGGTTCGCCCCAATGATGTCGGGCTGCCCATGCCAGCGGACATTCTTTTGATATCGTGCGCGCCATTGCGTGTATGCGGTACTTAAAGAGTTGATCAGCCTGAAGCCACAGGCCAGAAAACGGGCAAAAAAAGACCCGGCAATAAGCCGGGTCAAAAACCGTGATTAGCCTGATGAGGAGATAGACCAAAAGTCCGACCTGAGGTCCCTTGATCCATCGACTGATCTCGCGACCAGATGGTGCAATAATAATCATTCTCGTTTGCGGGTCAAGCTTTTTTTATCTTGGGATCGGAAAGTTCTTTCCGGTCCTCTGTCAGCGCCTTCCTCTTAGGCTTTCTGGTGCCCCTCCAGGGAGCGGGCGACCATGGCTTTGGCCATATCGATCATATGCACTGCCGAAAACGCCAGGTCCCGACTGGCGCCCTGGAGGTGATTGGCTGACTCGTAGGCGATGGCTGCGGCACAACGCAGCAGATCGGAAGCATGGACCAATGCCTCTTCTCTGCTGATGTTGCGGTTCACATCAAAGAAGCGCTCCTCGACCTCATTCTCTGAAACCGCCGGCTTCAAGTAGTAGTCCAGCGCCCGTTGGGCGGCAGCGGAGCCTTGGGGCGAGGTGAGGGAGGTGTCGATTTGCAGGTCGGGCAGTTCGTTGGCCGGTTGTTGGGTCATGGTGATGGCAAGCTCCGTGATAGGTTCAGATCCGTGAGCTCATCCTAGTACGATTTGTATTTGTGATCATGGGTTTAATACTACAATTTGTGTTTTGATGGCCGGAGTTGCCCCAGTATCGTGCCGCCCATGGATAAATGGATCGAATTGGTCAAGGCCAAGATGAGTGAACTCAAAATCACTCAGGAAATACTCGCCGAGCGCCTCGGGATGTCCCAGGGTGGCATTGGCCATTGGCTGAATAAACGTCGCGAGCCGGGTGTCGAGAACATGAATCGAGTGTTGAAGGCGCTCGGCATGGACTTTCTGGAAGTGGCGCTGGTGATCCGCGAAACCACGGACGAGAAGGACGACGAAGTCTCCCTGACGCAAAAGTACAATCCGTACTTTCGTTACCCGGTCAGTGACTGGAAGGCAACCGCTGAAGTGCGCGACGGAGAAGGGGCGCAGTACCGTTTCGAATTGTCGGACTACCACGCCCAGGGCTCGGCATTCTGGCTGACGGTGACCGGCGACGCGATGACCGCCCCCAGTGGCCTGAGCATTGGCGAAGGCATGTTGATTCTGGTGGACCCGGACGTGGCTGCGGAGCCCGGCAAACTGGTGATCGCGCAATGGCACGACAGCACCGAGGCGATCTTTCGCAAGCTGATCGAAGAGGGCGGGCAGCGTTACCTGGTCCCGCTCAATCCGACGTATCCCAAAGCCCTCTACACCGACGACTGCCGAATCATCGGCGTGGTGGTTCAGGCGACAGCCAAGTTCTGACCGGATCGGTCCTCGCCAGGCGCAGGACCGATCTTCATTTCACGCTTCTTCCAGTTCGACCAGCGCACTGCCTTCGCTGACCATCTCGCCTTCCTGGCAATACAGCGCCTTGATCACCCCGGCGTGTGGCGCACGGATGCTGTGCTCCATCTTCATCGCTTCGAGCACCACCAGTTGCGCACCGGCTTCGACCGTTTGCCCGGCCTCTACCAGTACGCGCACGATGCTGCCGTTCATGGGCGCTGTCAGCCCGCCCTGATGGCTGTGACTGGCTTCGACGGCGCCGATCGGGTCATAGGCTTCGATGCGGCGCAACTCGCCATCCCATTGCAGATAGACCCGCTCACCCTGGCGGATGGCCCGATGCTGGCGACGCACGCCGTCATGCTCGGTCAGCAATTGCTCACCCTTGAGCCGCGCGCTCTGGGCGTTGATGTTGCCCAGCGTCAGCGCGCGGTCCTGGCCTTCACAACTCAAGTGTAGGGTGATTTCCGATGGCAATCCGGCGCGGAAACCGTTGCTGTCGGCCCAAGGCGAACTCGGGTCATCGACGCGCGGTGAACGAGGCTGGCTCTGGGCAAATGCCTGGGCGGCGGCTTGCCAGAAGTCGTCGCTGAGCGCCACCGGCGCCGGCAATAGTTGCTCCTGGTAACGCGGAATGAACCCTGTATCCAGTTCCGCCGCGGCAAACGCCGGATGGGCAATGATTCGACGCAGGAAGTTGATGTTGGTCTTGAGCCCGCCAATGGCGAATTCATCGAGCATGCTCAGCAAGCGCAAACGCGCCTGTTCACGGTCCTCGCCCCAGGCAATCAACTTGCCGAGCATCGGGTCGTAGAAGGGTGAAACCTCATCGCCTTCCTCAACGCCGCTGTCGACACGACGCCCCGGCCCCTCGGCCGACTCACGATACAACTCCAGGCGTCCGGTCGCCGGCAGGAAATCATTGCCCGGATCTTCGGCATACAGCCGCACTTCAATGGCGTGGCCGATCAGCGGAACCTGATCCTGGGTCATGGGCAGTGCCTCGCCCCGTGCGACACGAATCTGCCAGGCCACCAGGTCGAGGCCGGTGATGGCTTCGGTGACCGGGTGCTCGACTTGCAGGCGTGTGTTCATCTCCATGAAGAAGAACTCGCCGCGCGCATCAAGCAGAAACTCCACGGTGCCGGCGCCGACATAACCGATGGCCTGGGCCGAGCGCACGGCCGCTTCGCCCATGGCACGTCGCAGTTCCGGGCTCAGGCCTGGCGCCGGTGCTTCTTCCACGACTTTCTGGTGCCGACGCTGAATCGAGCAGTCACGTTCGTTGAGGTACAGGCAGTTGCCGTGTTGATCGGCGAACACCTGGATTTCCACGTGGCGCGGTTTGAGCAGGTATTTCTCCACCAGCATCCGCGAATCGCCGAACGACGATTGCGCTTCACGCTGGGCCGAGGCCAGGGCTTCGGCCAGTTGGCTGACGTCCTCGACCACTTTCATGCCCTTGCCGCCACCACCGGCCGTGGCTTTGAGCAGCACCGGGTAACCGATGCGTTCACAGGCCGCGCGGAAGGTCTCGAAGTCTTGAGCTTCGCCGTGATAACCGGGCACCAGCGGCACGCCTGCGGTTTCCATCAAGGCTTTGGCGGCGGACTTGCTACCCATGGCGTCGTTGGCCGACGCGGGCGGGCCGAGGAAAATCAGGCCGGCCGCTTCGATCGCGCGGGCGAACCCTGCGTTCTCCGACAGAAAGCCATAACCGGGGTGGATGGCCTGGGCGCCGCTGGCCTTGGCGGCGGCGATCAGTTTGTCGATTTGCAGGTAGCTGTCGGCGGCTTTGCTGCCACCGAGGTCGACGCGAATATCGGCTTCGCGGCTGTGGCGGGCGTCACGGTCAGTGGCGCTGTGCACGGCCACGGTGGTCAGGCCCAGGGCCTTGGCGGTGCGCATGACCCGGCAGGCGATTTCGCCACGGTTGGCCACCAGCACAGAGGTGATAACAGGTGCGCTCATCAACGGGGCTCCTTGGTGGTGGTTTCGGACTGCCAGCTCGGCGGACGTTTTTGCAGAAAGGCGCGCAGGCCTTCCTGGCCTTCAGGGCTGACGCGGATGCGGGCAATGGCGTTCTCGGTGTAGCGGCGCAACGCCGGGTTCAGCGAGCCATCGCCGACTTCACGCAGCAGATCCTTGCTGGCACGCATGGCGGCGGGGCTGTTGAGCAACAGGTTGTCGATCCACTGTTCGACCTTTTGCTCCAGATCGATCAGCGGATAGCACTCCGACAACAAACCGAGTTCCCGCGCCCGTTGCCCGCCGAAGCGTTCAGCGGTCAACGCATAACGTCGGGTGGCCCGTTCGCCGATGGCTTGCACCACGAACGGGCTGATCACCGCCGGTGCCAGGCCGATGCGGACTTCTGACAGGCAGAATTGCGCGTCATCGGCACCGATGGCCATGTCGCAGCAACTGATCAGGCCCAGCGCGCCACCGAAGGCCGCGCCTTGCACCACCGCCAGGGTCGGGACTTTCAACTTGGCGAGGTTGTACATCAACTCCGCCAGTTCACGGGCATCGTCGAGGTTGGTGTGGTAATCGAGTTCGGCCGATTGTTGCATCCAGGCCAGGTCGGCACCGGCGCTGAAATGCTTGCCGCGGCCACGCACCAGCAGAAAACGCAGGCTGGCGTCATTCGATACCTTGTCCAGCGCGAGGATCAGTTCGCGGATCATCTCGGCGTTGAACGCGTTGTTCTTCTCTTCGCGGCTGAGCCACAGGGTGGCGAAACCCCGAGGGTCGGTCAGCAATTGGAGGGTGTTGAATTCGCTCATTTTTTATTCTCCACGGCACTTGCAGGAGCGAGCCCGCTCGCGATGGACTAAAGGGCGGCGCGTTTATCCAGAACACACGCGTTATCGTTAACGTCCATCGCGAGCCAGCTCGCTCCTACAGGGTCGGATCACATCCGGAACACGCCGAAGCGGCTCGGTTCGATTGGCGTGTTCAACGACGCGGACAAGGCCAGGCCCAAAACATCGCGAGTCTGTGCCGGGTCGATGACACCGTCGTCCCACAAGCGGGCGCTGGAATAGTAGGGGTGGCCCTGTTCTTCGTATTGGTCGAGGATCGGCTGCTTGATCTCGGCTTCCTGCTCGGCACTGAAACTTTGGCCACTGCGCTCGGCTTGCTCGCGCTTGACCTGCACCAACACGCCAGCCGCCTGCTCGGCACCCATCACGCCGATGCGCGCATTCGGCCACATCCACAGGAAACGTGGGTCATAAGCACGACCGCACATCCCGTAGTTGCCGGCACCGAAGCTGCCGCCAATGATCACCGTGAATTTCGGCACTTTGGCGCACGCCACGGCGGTCACCAGTTTTGCGCCGTGCTTGGCGATACCGCCGGCCTCGTATTTCTGCCCGACCATGAAGCCGGTGATGTTTTGCAGGAACAGCAACGGGATGCCGCGCTGGCACGCCAGTTCGATGAAGTGCGCACCTTTTTGCGCCGCTTCGGCGAAGAGGATGCCGTTGTTGGCGAGGATCGCGACCGGATAACCGTGCAGGTAAGCAAAACCGCACACCAGCGTCGTCCCGAACAGCGCCTTGAATTCGTCGAACACCGAGCCGTCCACCAACCGGGCAATCACTTCGCGCACGTCGAACGGTTGCTTGGCATCGGCCGAGACCACGCCGTACAACTCGTCGCTGCTGTAGAGCGGGGCGATCGGTGTGCGTTGCTGAACTTCGCCTTGTTTGCGCCAGTTGAGGTTGGCCACACTGCGGCGCGCTATGGCGAGGGCGTGTTCATCGCTTTCGGCGTAATGGTCGGCCACGCCCGAGATCTTGCAGTGCACATCGGCCCCGCCGAGGTCTTCGGCGCTGACCACTTCACCGGTGGCGGCTTTCACCAGCGGTGGGCCGGCGAGGAAGATCGTCGCTTGCTCACGGACCATGATCGCTTCGTCGGCCATCGCCGGCACATAGGCGCCGCCAGCGGTGCAGGAACCCATGACCACGGCAATTTGCGGAATGCCCATGGCGCTCATGTTGGCCTGGTTGAAGAAGATCCGCCCGAAGTGCTCGCGATCCGGAAACACTTCATCCTGGCGCGGCAGGTTGGCGCCGCCGGAGTCCACCAGGTAGATGCACGGCAAGCGGTTTTGCTGGGCGATGGTCTGGGCACGCAGGTGCTTTTTCACGGTCAGCGGGTAGTACGAGCCACCTTTCACCGTGGCATCGTTGGCGACGATCATGCATTCGACGCCTTCCACGCGGCCGATCCCGGCAATCACGCCAGCGGCGGGAACATCTTCGCCATAAACCCCGTAGGCGGCCAATTGGCTGATTTCGAGAAACGGCGAGCCCGGATCGAGCAGGCGATTGATGCGCTCACGGGGCAGCAGCTTGCCCCGCGAGGTGTGGCGTTCTTGCGCTTTCGGGCCGCCACCTTGCGCCACTTGGGCGAGCAGGGTGTGCAGGGCGTCGACCTGTTTGAGCATCGCCGCGCTGTTGGCGGCGAACTCCGCCGAACGGGGGTTGAGCTGGGTATGCAGGATAGCCATGGACAGCTCCGTTTAGCGGGTTTCGTTGAACAGTTCGCGGCCGATGAGCATGCGACGGATCTCACTGGTGCCAGCGCCGATTTCGTACAGCTTGGCGTCACGCAGCAGACGACCGGCCGGGAATTCGTTGATGTAGCCGTTACCGCCGAGAATCTGGATCGCGTCGAGGGCCATTTGCGTGGCGCGTTCGGCGCTGTAGAGGATCACGCCCGCAGCGTCCTTGCGCGTGGTTTCGCCGCGCTCGCAGGCCTGGGCCACGGCGTACAGGTAGGCGCGGCTGGCGTTGAGTTGGGTGTACATGTCGGCCACTTTGCCCTGGATCAGCTGGAATTCGCCGATGCTTTGGCCGAACTGCTTGCGGTCGTGGATGTACGGCACGATCAGGTCCATGCAGGCCTGCATGATCCCGGTCGGGCCACCCGAAAGCACCACACGCTCATAGTCGAGGCCGCTCATCAGCACTTTCACGCCGCCATTGAGCACGCCGAGGATGTTTTCTTCCGGCACTTCGACGTCATCGAAAAACAGTTCGCAGGTGTTCGAACCGCGCATGCCGAGCTTGTCGAATTTGTTGCTGCGGCTGAAGCCTTTCCAGTCGCGCTCGACAATGAAGGCAGTGATGCCGTGTGGGCCTTTTTCCAGGTCAGTCTTGGCATAGATTACGTAGGTGTTGGCGTCCGGACCGTTGGTGATCCAGGTCTTGCTGCCGTTGAGCACGTAGTGATCGCCGCGTTTGTCGGCGCGCAGCTTCATCGATACCACATCGGAACCGGCGTTCGGTTCGCTCATCGCCAGGGCACCGATGTGCTCGCCGCTGATCAGTTTCGGCAGGTATTTGGATTTCTGTTCGTGGTTGCCATTGCGGTTGATCTGATTGACGCAGAGGTTGGAATGCGCGCCGTAGGACAGCGCAACCGAAGCCGAACCACGACTGATTTCTTCCATGGCCACCACGTGGGCCAGGTAACCCAGGCCAGCGCCGCCATACTCTTCCGGCACGGTGATGCCCAGCAGGCCCATGTCGCCGAACTTGCGCCACAGGTCGGCGGGGAACAGGTTGTCGATGTCGATCTGAGCGGCGCGCGGGGCGATCTCTTTGGCGACGAAGGACTGAACCTGATCGCGCAGCATGTCGATGGTTTCACCGAGGGCGAAGTTCAGTGATGGATAGCTCATGGGTCACCTTTTGGCTTTTTTGTTGGGTGGGGAGGGCAGCGATTCAGCTCTCACCTTTACGTTAACGTAAGCCTGTGACGAATGGCTGTCAATCGCCCTTTACGTTAACGTCAACTTGAGCGAGAGTAGAGCTGTTCTTACAGACTGGCGTCGCACTCTGTGGCGAGGGAGCAAGCTCCCTCGCCACACATGCCGCGCACCAACAATAAAGATAATAGGGGTCGTCATGGATCAACCCAGTGCACATCCGCAGCGCAGCTACACCCGCGGTTCCCAGGACAAAGCCTTGCTGGCGATGACCATCGGCCAAGCGTTCGACAACACCGCCGCGCAGTACCCGGACGGTGAAGCGTTGGTCGTGCGCCATCAGCAGCTGCGCTACACCTGGCGGCAATTGGCGGACGCGGCGGACCTGCACGCCAGAGCCATGCTGGCGCTGGGCCTGCAGACCGGGGACCGCCTGGGGATCTGGGCTCCGAATTGCGCTCAGTGGTGCATCAGTCAGATCGCCAGTGCGAAAATCGGCGTGATCCTGGTCAACATCAACCCCGCCTACCGCAGTTCCGAACTGGAATACGTGTTGAAGCAATCCGGCTGCCAATGGCTGGTCTGTGCCGGGGCGTTCAAGTCCTCCAATTACCACGCCATGCTGCAAGGCCTGGTGCCGGAACTGGCGGAGCAATCCATTGGCAAGCTGCAGAGTGATCGCTTGCCGGCGTTGCGCGGCGTCATCAGCCTTGATGCGCAGCCACCCGTCGGTTTCCTGCCCTGGTCGCAGCTGAGCGATCTGGCGGCCGGGGTGTCGGTCGAGCAATTGCACGAGCGCCAGGACAGCCTGCATTTCGACCAGGCGGTGAACATCCAGTACACCTCCGGAACCACCGGGTTTCCCAAAGGCGCGACCCTCAGTCACTACAATATTCTCAACAACGGTTACATGGTCGGTGAAAGCCTTGGCCTGAGCGCCGCCGATCGCCTGGTCATTCCGGTGCCGTTGTACCACTGCTTCGGCATGGTGATGGGCAATCTGGGTTGTATCACCCACGGCAGCACCATGATTTACCCCAGTGACGCCTTCGATCCGCTGCTGACCCTGAACACCGTCGCCGAAGAGAAAGCCACTGCGCTGTACGGCGTGCCGACCATGTTCATCGCCATGCTCGATCAGCCTCAACGTAACGATTTCGATCTGTCGACCCTGCGCACCGGGATCATGGCGGGCGCGACCTGTCCGATTGAGGTGATGCGGCGGGTCATCAGCGAAATGCACATGAGCGAAGTGCAGATTGCCTACGGCATGACGGAAACCAGTCCGGTGTCCTTGCAGACCGGGCCGTCAGATGACCTGGAGTTGCGCGTGACCACCGTCGGCCGTACCCAGCCGCAGCTGGAAAGCAAAATCATTGATGAGGCGGGCAACCTGGTGCCGCGCGGCACCATCGGTGAACTGTGCACCCGCGGTTACAGCGTGATGCTCGGCTACTGGAACAACCCCGAAGGCACCGCCGAAGCGATCGACCAGGCGGGCTGGATGCATACCGGGGACCTGGCGAGCATGAATGACGAGGGTTACGTGTGCATTGCCGGGCGCAACAAGGACATGATCATCCGTGGCGGCGAGAACATCTACCCACGGGAGCTGGAGGAGTTCTTCTTCACCCACCCGGCCGTGGCCGACGTGCAGGTGATCGGCATTCCTTGCTCGCGCTATGGCGAGGAGATTGTTGCCTGGATCAAATTCCACCCCGGTCACAGCGCGACCGAGCAGGAACTGCAAGCCTGGTGCAAGGAGCGCATCGCACACTTCAAGACGCCGCGTTACTTCAAGTTCGTTGAGGAGTTTCCGATGACGGTGACCGGCAAGATCCAGAAATTCCGGATGCGCGAGGTCAGCATCGAGGAGTTGCGTAGCAAGCAGGGCTGACCAGGCCTTGTGTAGGAGCGAGCCTGCTCCGGGCGGCGTTCCGACGAAGAACTCAAAGGCACCGCGTTGATCCAGATTGCACGCGTTATCGTTGACGTTCTTCGCGAGCAGGCTCGCTCCCACAGGAGAGTGGTGAAAAACACAAATGCCAGACAGCACAAAGGGGAGCCGAAGCTCCCCTTTAATTTTCGTTGCGCGTGCTCTTTTTTTATTATTGAGGGGCGGTCTGTTGTTGTTTTTGGTGACCGTGACCCTTTACCGCTGTTTTTGTCGATCCCCATCCGGGATCAAGAGCAAACGTATTTTTTTGAGCGCTGATCTACTTTCTCGCTGAGCGATCCAACCGATTCGGGAGCTACCTGAAGGTAGTTTTATTGTTCTCTGTCCGGTTGCGGGTAACTTCGCAAAGCACCCCGAAAAGCACATCTTCTCCAAAAAAATCTGTTAGCTGCGTCTCTGCCGTGTTGTTTTTGTTATGTCAGAGTCGTTACGTCTTGTTTTTATTGGTTGTGCCGCTTTTTTTATTCTTGTTATGCCATAGAGATAGCAGTTGTCGTGCCAACTTTTAAAAAACCTTTTAAATCAATGGCTTAAGAAAAGCGTAAGGTTTTTCCCTCAGGCAAACCCCGACAATTTGTTTCCGTGTTACTCGCTTTTGCCCCACGCTCAGCCGCAGCGGTAACACCCGGACACAACCGCGCCCTCACTGAGCGCTACGTGCCTTGGCCACGCGCGAACCGGTAGGCCGCCCCAGCACTGTGCAGATTTGTTGGCCGGCGAGGATCAAGGCGTCCAGGTCGATTCCCGTGTCGATGCCCAGCCCATTGAGCAGGTAAACCACATCTTCCGTGGCGACGTTACCGCTGGCGCCCTTGGCGTAAGGGCAGCCGCCGAGGCCCGCGATGGAGCTGTCGAATACCGAGATTCCTTCAAGCAGGCTGGCGTAGATGTTGGCCATGGCCTGGCCGTAGGTGTCGTGGAAGTGCCCGGCCAGTTTGTCCCGTGGCACGACGGCGGAAACCACGTCGAACATCTTGCGGGTGGCGCCCGCGGTGCCGGTGCCAATGGTGTCGCCCAGGGATACCTCGTAGCAGCCCATGGCGTAGAGTTCGCGGGCGACCCTGGCCACTTGTTCCGGTGCGACGTTACCTTCATAGGGGCAGCCCAGCACACAGGACACGTAACCACGCACGGTCACGCCGTGTTGTCTGGCCGCCTCCATGATCGGCACGAAACGCTCCAGGCTTTCGCTGATCGAGCAATTGATGTTGCGTTGGGAAAACGCTTCGGAGGCCGCCGCAAACACCGCGACTTCCTTGACCCCGGAAGCGATGGCGTCTTCAAACCCGCGAAGGTTGGGGGCGAGCGCGCCGTAAGTCACCCCGGGTTTACGCTGGATCTGCGCGAAGACATCCGCAGAGCCCGCCATCTGCGGTACCCATTTGGGCGAGACGAAACTGCCGACTTCTATATAGCCCAGGCCGGCAGCCGTCAGCGCGTCGACCAGTTGTACCTTGTCGGCAACGCTGATGGGTTGGGCTTCATTTTGCAGACCGTCGCGCGGGCCGACTTCGACAAGGCGTACATGGGTAGGGAGGGACATGGGGTTCGACCTGTGCTGATTGTTCGGAGAACCCTGTAGGAGCGAGCCTGCTCGCGATGGGCTCCCAGGCACCGCGTTTATCCAGCCAGCACGCGTTATCGTTAACGACCATCGCGAGCAGGCTCGCTCCTACTAGGGGGCGGGTTTTATTGAATGACTTCCTGGCTTTTGAGGGTCTGCTCCAGCGCCTGGACGCAGCGTTCTTCCGCCGTATCGAGTTCGAGTTTCATCTGCTCGATGTCCAGCAGTTGCTGTTCCAGCTGTTCCCGACGCTCGCTGATTTTCGCCAGCATGCTGTGCAATTGCTTGGTGTTACCGCTGGAAGGGTCGTAGAGCTCGATCAGTTCGCGGCATTCGGCCAGGGAGAAGCCGATGCGCTTGCCTCGCAGGATCAACTTCAGGCTGACCTTGTCGCGGGGCGAATAGATGCGTTCCTGACCTCGCCGCTCGGGGCTGAGCAGGCCTTGCTCCTCATAGAAGCGAATCGCCCGGGTGGTGATGTCGAGCTCGCGGGCGAGGTCGGAAATGCTGTAGGTCTGGCTGCTCATGGAAGCGCTCGCAAAAGGTCATGGCGCTAAGCTAATGGCAGGTTGACGTTTACGTCAAGGGGCGGGTTCTGCGCTGTGATCACTGGCGTCTTCGCGGGCAAGCCTCGCTCCTACAGGTTACTCCGCCAACTGTAGGAGCGAGGCTTGCCCGCGAAGAACCATAGCGCGGTGTAACGCCTTACACCTTTTCGAGCTTCTTCTCATGTGCCGTCACCTGCTGGCACAACTCGATCATCTGCTCGCGCATCCAGCGGTTGGCCGGATCCTGGTCGGTGCTTTCGTGCCAGTACAGGTGGGTTTCCACCGGCGGCACATCGTTGACCGGCAAGCTGAAGGCGTGCAGATCGTTACGACGGGCGAAGCGCTCCGGAACGGTCATGACCATGTCGGTCTGCTGCAGCACTTGCGATGCCATCAGGTAATGCTGTGAGCGCAGGGCGATCTTGCGCTGGATGCCCATCTTGCCGAGGGCCAGGTCGACATGCCCCAGACCGCTGCGACGGCTGGAAATATGGATGTGGGTCAGGCCCAGATAATCATCGAGGGTGAATTTTTCCTTGCCCGCCAACGGATGCCCCTTGCGCATGGCGCATACATAGCGGTCTTCCATCAACTTGACGTGGCGCACTTGCGGGTCGGTGTTGAGCGGCGCATCCACCGCAAAATCGAGGCGACCGGCGGCCAGTTCCTTGGTGGTTTCGCGGCGCTTGGACAGGAAACTCTCGATGATCACCGTGGGGGCGAGGCGGCGCAGGCGCTGGAACAACGGCGGCAGGATCACCGCCTCAGTCAGGTCGGTCATGCTGATGCGGTAGGTCTTGACCGCCTGCAACGGGTTGAAAATGCGGCTTTCCTGCACCGATACCCGCAGCAGGGAAAGGGCGTTGCGTACCGGGCCGATGATGTTCTGGGCCATCGGCGTCGGCACCATGCCCTGGGCGGTGCGCACGAACAAAGGGTCGTTGAAGGTTTCGCGCAGGCGCGCCAGTGCGTTGGATACCGCCGGTTGGGTGATCCCGACAATCTGCCCGGCGCGGGTCAGGTTGGCTTCGGTGTAGATCGCGTCGAAGACGATGAAAAGGTTGAGGTCGACCTTGCTCAGATTCATTACGCGGCTCTCTTATTGTGTGGGCGGCTGGCCTTGAAGATCAGTCGATCATATATCGGTGATGAATGTTAATACACGCCGAGAATAGGCTAGGTAAATTTTCGTAGCTGTTCTAGCATCGATTGCATGATCTAAACAACCTCCCCCAAGAAGGTATCTTGCTCATGGATTTCGCTTATTCGCCCAAGGTTCAGGAACTGCGTGAGCGCGTGACAGCGTTCATGGACACCTACGTCTATCCCGCTGAAACCGTGTTCGAGCGCCAGGTCGCCGAGGGCGACCGCTGGCAGCCGACCGCGATCATGGAAGAACTCAAACTCAAGGCCAAGGCGGAGGGCCTGTGGAATTTGTTTCTGCCTGAGTCAGAGCTCGGTGCCGGCTTGACCAACCTCGAATACGCGCCCCTGGCCGAAATCATGGGGCGCTCGCTGCTGGGGCCTGAGCCGTTCAATTGCTCTGCGCCCGACACCGGCAACATGGAAGTGCTGGTGCGCTACGCCAACGAAGAACAGAAGCAACGCTGGCTCGAGCCGCTGTTGCGCGGCGAAATCCGCTCGGCATTTGCCATGACCGAACCGGACGTCGCATCGTCCGACGCCACCAACATGGCCGCCCGTGCCGTGCGCGATGGCGACGAGTGGGTAATCAATGGCAAGAAATGGTGGACCTCCGGGGCCTGCGATCCACGCTGCAAAATCCTGATCTTCATGGGCCTGAGCAACCCTGATGCACCGCGCCATGCACAGCACTCGATGATTCTGGTTCCGGTGGACACCCCCGGCGTGAAAATCGTGCGTCCGCTGCCGGTGTTCGGTTACGACGACGCGCCCCACGGTCACGCCGAAGTGCTGTTCGAAAACGTGCGCGTGCCGTACGAAAACGTCCTGCTGGGTGAAGGACGCGGCTTCGAAATCGCTCAGGGTCGCCTCGGCCCGGGCCGGATTCACCACTGCATGCGTTCGATCGGCATGGCCGAACGTGCCCTGGAATTGATGTGCAAACGTTCGGTGAACCGCACGGCGTTCGGCAAACCCCTGGCGCGACTGGGTGGCAACATCGACAAGATCGCTGACTCGCGGATGGAAATCGACATGGCACGCCTGCTGACGTTGAAAGCGGCGTACATGATGGACACCGTCGGTAACAAAGTGGCGAAAAGCGAAATCGCACAGATCAAGGTGGTGGCGCCGAACGTGGCGTTGCGGGTGATCGACCGGGCGATCCAGATTCACGGCGGGGCAGGGGTCTCCAACGATTTCCCGCTGGCCTACATGTATGCGATGCAGCGCACCCTGCGCCTGGCCGACGGCCCGGACGAAGTGCACCGAGCGGCGACCGGCCAGTTCGAAACCGGCAAGTACGTACCAAAAGAAATGATGCGTAGCGGGCAATAACAGGCACCGAGTCATCGTTCATCGCGGGCAAGCCCGGCTCCCACAGGTTTAGTGTGAACCTTGTGGGAGCGGGCTTGCCCGCGATGGCGTCGGCCCATTCAACACATCTACATCAAATTCAATACACCCAAACTTCAACACGCCGATTCTTGATCCGCCCCTCATCGGCGCTATTGGCCGCCACAGGCATTTCGGCGCCAAACCCGCGAACGTCGCGCAGCACCACGCCACTTTTAACCAGTTCCCGCCGCACCGCCATGGCCCGCAGCTTTGACAGCAGGTCAGCGCGGGCCGGGTCGCTCTTGGCATCGCCAAACCCCACCAGTGTGACCTGCCGATCGGTTTTGCCGCGCTGCTTTATATAGTCGAGCACCCGTGACAGATCCTGTCGCGCCTTGTTGTCCAGGCTGGCGCTGCCTTCCTCGAAGCGAAAGTTCACGGTCAGGCGCTGGGCGTGGCGGCTGAGTCCCTGGTAGGCCTCGGGCATCAGTGCGTTGGGTGTGACGGTCATGGCCTGCACGGTCTGGGCGATAAACCCGTTGGCCGCGACAATCGCCTGGCCCTGGCTGCTTTGGGCGAACGTCACCAGCGCGTCGGCCCAGGGATTTTTCCCATTGGGCGGCAGGTAGAGGAACAAGCGGCGGGACAGGGGATAGTCTTCCGTGGCGATCAGGCTGTTGAGCGGCAGCATGGCCTGGGATTGGCCGTCGACAATCGCCACCGGTTTGGCCGAGCGCACGTACGGCAGGCCAATGAAGCCGATACCTTGTGGGTCGAGGCTGACCGCGTCCGACAATTGCTCGCTGGATTCGAAACGTTTCGCTGCACCGCTCAGGGTTTTCCCGCGACGGCTGAGGACCAGTTCCTTGAAGGTGTCGTAGGTGCCGGAGTGATCATCCCGCGCATACAGATGAATGGCCCCGCCACGGCCGCCGAGTTCTTCCCAGGTTTTGATCTCGCCACTGAAGAGGCGTGCCAGTTGCTCGGTATCGAGTTGGTTCAGCGGGTTTTGCGGGTGAAGGATAATGGCCAGGCCGTCGATGGCGATGACCTGCTCGGCGGCCGCGCTTTTCAGATCACCCAGGGATCGGAGGTCAACCAACTCGCTGTCCTTGATCGGGCGCGATGAAGCGGCCAGATCGGCCCTGCCGGCCTTCAGTGCGCTGAAGCCGGTGCTGGAGCCGTGGGCGGCGAGTTCGACTTCGACCCGGCGCCCTTGCGGGGTTTCACCGACTATTCGCAGTTCGTTGGCCTTGTCCGGGGCTTCGCTGTGCACCTTGAGCAACCCCTGTTCGCGCAACAGTCCTTCGACCAGCGCCGGACCGAGTGCCGCTCCGATGGTGTTGGAGCCCTGGATGCTGAGCATCGGGCCATGGTCCGGCACCGGCAAACTGTTGGCCGAGGTCATCAGCGGCAAGCAGGTGCACAGCATCAACAGGAATAAACCGCGCAGCGTCATGCCGGCACCTTGAATGGCTAAAGGAGGTGCCGGGAGATTAAGTCAGTAGGGTTTCAGAGAGATGACAGTTTCTGAATGCGGGAGCAATCCCGCTCCCACATGGCCGCATGAAGTATGCGATCAGCTCAACTCAAGCCAGATCGGCGCGTGATCGGAGGGTTTTTCCATGCCGCGCAGTTCGTAGTCCACGCCCGCGTTCTTGACCCGCGGCAACAACCCATGGGACGCCATGATCAAGTCGATGCGCAGTCCGCGCTTGGGCTCGTCTTCAAAACCGCGGCTGCGGTAGTCGAACCAGCTGAATATATCGGTCACCTCCGGGTTCAGGTGACGGAAACTGTCCACCAGGCCCCAGTTTTTCAGGCGGGCCATCCACTCGCGCTCTTCCGGCAGAAAGCTGCATTTACCGGTTTTCAGCCAACGCTTCATGTTGTCCGGGCCGATCCCGATGTCGCAGTCTTCCGGGGAAATGTTCACATCGCCCATGACCACCAACGGCTGGTCGTTACGGAACTGGCTTTCCAGCAACTGCTGCAGATCGCTGTAGAAGCGTTCCTTGGCCGGGAATTTGGTCGGGTGGTCGCGACTTTCGCCTTGAGGGAAATAGCCGTTCATGATGGTCACCGGCACGTCATTGGCGTCGGCGAACGTGCCCCAGATAAAGCGCCGCTGGGCATCTTCATCATCGGTGGCGAAGCCTTTGTGCAGCGCCAGCGGTTCTTTGCGCGACAGCAGGGCGACGCCGTAGTGACCTTTTTGTCCATGGAAATACACGTGGTAGCCCAGGGCTCTGACTTCATCGAGCGGAAACTGGTCGTCATGGACCTTGGTTTCCTGCAGCCCGATCACGTCGGGCTGGTGTTTGTCGATCAGCGCCGCCAGCTGATGGGGACGGGCACGCAGCCCGTTGATGTTGAAGGAGACGATCTTCATGGTCGGCAGTCCTGGCAAAAGGGCGATGCTAGCTGACATGTCGGCATCGGGCCAGTGTCGGTGCAGCCGGCTTTTATATTGACTGACTGATCGGCGAGTCTGGTCTATACCTGTGGGGGGGAACTGTGTTGCCACCCAAAGGCTCCTACCAACAAGAGCACAGCCATTCGAGCTGTGCCGGGGAGAATGACCGTCATGCCCGAAACGTCCACCGCCATCGCCGATATTCACATGCTCGACAGGGGCTATTCCCGCGAAGCACGTTCCCTGTTGTACCAGGCTTACCGGCACGAGCCGACGTTCGGCTACCTGTTCGAAGCCGAGCGTCCCGGCTATGAACAGCGGGTGCGCGCCACGGTGCGCGAGCTGGTCAAGCAGCACTTTCTCCAGGATTTGCCGGCCATCGGCCTGCTGGTCAACGATCGCTTGATCGGCATCGCCCTGATCGCACCGCCGCAACGGCGCCTGGGCATCACTGAAAGTTGGGCCTGGCGCCTGCGGATGGTGCTGAGCACCGGGTTTCGCTGCACCCGTCGCTACCTCGAGTATCACGATGCGGTGATGGCTTGCGTGCCGTCCGACTCGGTGCATTTGCTGCCATTGCTGGGGATTCATCCGCAATTCCAGGGCAAACACTTCGGCGAACAACTGCTGCAAGCGGTGCACAACTGGTGCGCGGTGGATGAACATTCTCAGGGCGTGGTGCTCGACACCGGCAATCCGCGATATCTGGAGTTCTATAAGCGACAGGGTTACGAGGAAATTGGCGAGGTCGCTGTAGGACCAATCCGCGAGCACGTGTTTTTCCACGCCAATCCTCAAGTCGTGCAAAGCGCAACGGCATAATCGTCGAACTTTTGGGGCGCACCGGGCTCTATCACGCTCCCATGTTCATCAAGCATGCTCGTGATAGCATCCGCGCCTATGAAGTTTCCAGGAAGAATTACCAGTGGCGTGCTCATGCTGATTTCCAGCTGCGCGGCGCTGGCCCAAAGTGAATTGGATGTTCGGATCAAACCGTCCAACGATGAACTGAAAGCCAATATAGAGGGCTATGTCGGCAGTCTCGGCGATCGTGACGAAGAAGCCTTACTGCGCTTCAGTCGGGGCGCCGAGGAACAGGCGCGCAAGGCCGCCCAGGCCTTGGGTTATTACCAGCCGCACATCGACAGCGACGTGAAGGGCGGCAAGACGCCACGCCTGATACTGAACATCGACCCCGGCGAACCGGTGCATCTGCGCAACGTCACCCTCCGCATCGACGGCCCGGCCGCCTCGTTCAAATCCTTTCGTGTGCCCAATGACCATTCGCTGAAAACCGGTGCGGTGCTCAACCATGGCCATTATGAAGATGCCAAGCGGCTGATCCAGAACCAGGCCTCGCGCTATGGCTTTTTCAGCGGGCGTTTTACCCGTTCGACATTGTCGGTGGACCCGCGAGCCGGCGTGGCCGATATCGAGCTGGTCTATGACAGTGGTCCGCGTTACGCCCTGGGCAAGGTCAGCTTCGAGGGCGACACACCCTTCGACGAAGGCCTGCTGCAACGCATGGTGCCGTTCAAGGCAGGCGCGCCCTATGACTCCGAGCTGATTGCCGAACTCAACCAGGCCCTGCAATCGAGCGGCTATTTTGAGGGCGTGCGGGTGGATGCGGCACCGACCGCCTCCAGGGACAATGTGATCCCGGTGGACGTCCGGCTCGAAACCCGCAAGCCGCGGACCATGGGCCTTGGCCTGGGTTACTCCACCGATGTCGGCCCGCGGATCAAAGCCAACTGGACGCGGCACTGGGTCAATCCGCAGGGGCACAGCTATGGCTGGGAAACCGAGGTCTCGGCGCCACGGCAAAACGTCGGGGTGTTCTATGACATTCCGCTGGACCCGCCACTGACGGACAAACTGCGTTTCGCCGGTGGTTATCAGAATGAGGAAATCGCGGACAGGGACAGCCTCAGCAAACTCCTGACCATCGGTCCCGAATGGCACAGCAAGTTGCCCAGTGGATGGCAGCGGGTGGTGTCACTCAAGTGGCAACGCGAGGAGTACCGGCTCGGCGACGACTCGGGACTCAGTAACCTGCTGATGCCCGGCGTGAGCTATTCGTACCTCAAAAGCGATAACCGCATCGACCCGCACAATGGTTATCGCCTGCAATTCGAAAGCAAGGTGGCCAAGGAAGGTCTGGGGTCGGATAACAACCTGGTGTACGGCACGGCGCTGGTGAAGGGCTTGACCACGGTGTTCGACAAACACCGCTTCCTCGGTCGGGTGCAAGTCGGCGGCAGTGCCACCAACGGCTATAAGTCGGTTCCGCCATCGCTGCGCTTCTTCGCCGGTGGCGATCAGAGCGTGCGCGGCTACGACTATCAGAGCCTGTCCCCGGAAAACAATGAGGGTGACCGCATCGGGGGCCGCTACATGGTCGCCGCCAGCGCGGAGTATCAATATTCCATTGCCGAAAAATGGCGTGTCGCCACGTTCATCGACCAGGGCAATTCCTTCAATACACTTGAACTGCCGAATCTGAAGACCGGTGTCGGTATCGGTGTGCGCTGGGTGTCGCCAGTGGGGCCGATCCGCCTCGACCTGGCCCACGCGCTGGATGACGATGGCGGCATTCGACTGCACTTTTCCATGGGGCCCGAGTTGTGAAGCGTGGTTTGAACCTATCGCTGCTGGCGATCCTGACGCTGCTGATGCTGGTCGCCCTGACCCTGGCCACGGTGCTGGGCACGGCGGCGGGCAGCCGGTGGGCGCTTGGCTTTGTACCGGGTTTGACCCTGGACAACTTCCAGGGGCGGCTGGGCGGGCAATGGAGCGCCGATCGCGTTGTGTGGCAGCAGGACGCCAGTCAGGTCGAACTGAGCAAGGTGATTTTTGTCTGGTCGCCGCTGTGCCTGACTCGCATGACCCTTTGCATCGAACAATTGAAGGCTGCTCCGGTCACCCTGCAATTCCCCCCGGGCGGTGAAGAACAAAGCACCGGCACCATCACACTGCACGCATTTTAAATACCGGTTGCCCGCGGG
>OBKH01000094.1_pt1 | contig 19366 bp, 14 predicted proteins | sample 1496241 | NCBI WGS metagenome assembly OBKH01 (sample SAMN03273953, study PRJEB22546) | soil metagenome | isolation source: rice field elevated CO2 plus elevated temperature | place: India: CRRI Experimental farm Cuttack,Odisha-753006 | collected 2013-12-17 | reverse complement strand
CAGCAACGGCGCCTTCTGGCGGGGCGACTACCAGGGCCTGCTCGGCTTCTCCTACCGCCCCGCCGTGCTTCCCCAAACGCCGTTCCTGGACCTCACCCTCACCGGCGGACTGGGCTCCGTCGTTATCCCCGCCATCGACATTCCCGCGATCCGCCCCGAGTTCAGCGCCAACGTCGCCATCGACAGCTTCACTGTGCCGAGCATCCCGATTCCCCAGATCGACCTGGCCGCCACCACGGTCAGCGTCGGCCTCGGCCCCATCACCGTCCCGCACCTCGATATTCCACGGGTGCCCGTCACGCTGAATTACTTGTTTGGCTCACAACCCGGCGGGCCCCTGAAAATCGGTCCGATTACGGGACTCTTCAACACCCCCATCGGCCTTACCCCCCTGGCGTTAAGCCAGATAGTCATCGGTGCTAGCTCGTCGCAAGGGACCATCACGGCTTTCCTGGCCAACCTGCCGTTCAGCACCCCCGTCGTCACCATTGACGAGATCCCGCTGCTGGCCAGCATTACCGGCCACAGCGAGCCCGTCGACATCTTCCCGGGCGGCCTCACGATCCCCGCGATGAACCCGCTGAGCATCAACCTGTCCGGTGGCACCGGCGCCGTCACCATTCCGGCAATCACCATCGGCGAAATCCCCTTTGACCTCGTGGCCCACAGCACGCTCGGCCCCGTTCACATCCTCATCGACCTTCCCGCCGTGCCGGGGTTCGGGAATACGACCGGTGCTCCGTCGTCGGGTTTCTTCAACTCCGGTGCGGGTGGGGTGTCGGGGTTTGGGAATGTCGGCGCGATGGTGTCGGGTGGCTGGAATCAGGCTCCGTCGGCGTTGCTGGGTGGGGGTTCGGGTGTTTTCAACGCCGGCACGCTGCATTCGGGTGTGCTGAATTTCGGCTCTGGCATGTCGGGGCTGTTCAACACCAGCGTGTTGGGGTTGGGTGCGCCGGCGTTGGTGTCGGGTTTGGGTAGTGTCGGTCAGCAGTTGTCGGGATTGTTGGCGAGCGGGACGGCGCTGCATCAGGGTCTGGTCCTCAATTTCGGGTTGGCCGATGTGGGGTTGGGCAATGTCGGGTTGGGCAATGTCGGGGACTTTAACCTGGGTGCGGGCAACGTCGGTGGGTTCAATGTGGGTGGCGGCAATATCGGCGGCAACAATGTCGGGTTGGGCAATGTCGGGTGGGGCAACTTTGGGCTCGGGAATTCGGGGTTAACGCCGGGTCTGATGGGTTTGGGTAATATCGGGTTTGGTAATGCCGGCAGCTACAATTTCGGTTTGGCGAATATGGGTGTGGGCAATATTGGGTTCGCTAACACCGGCAGTGGGAATTTCGGTATTGGGTTGACCGGTGATAATCTGACCGGGTTCGGTGGTTTCAATACCGGCAGCGGGAATGTGGGGTTGTTTAATTCGGGGACCGGTAATGTGGGGTTCTTTAACTCTGGCACCGGGAACTGGGGGGTGTTCAATTCGGGGAGTTATAACACCGGGATCGGTAATTCGGGGATTGCCAGCACGGGGTTGTTCAACGCGGGTGGGTTCAACACGGGTGTGGTCAATGCGGGTAGCTACAACACCGGCAGTTTCAACGCGGGGCAGGCCAATACGGGCGGTTTCAACCCGGGCAGTGTCAACACGGGTTGGTTGAACACCGGTGACATCAACACCGGGGTGGCCAACTCCGGCGACGTCAACACCGGCGCCTTCATCTCCGGTAACTACAGCAACGGCGCCTTCTGGCGGGGCGACTACCAGGGCCTGCTCGGCTTCTCCTACACCAGCACCATCATTCCCGAATTCACTGTCGCGAACATCCACGCGTCCGGCGGCGCCGGACCCATCATCGTTCCGTCGATCCAATTTCCGGCAATTCCCTTGGACCTCAGCGCAACCGGCCACATCGGCGGCTTCACCATCCCGCCGGTGTCCATTTCCCCGATCACGGTTCGCATCGACCCAGTCTTCGACCTCGGCCCCATCACCGTCCAGGACATCACGATTCCCGCCCTGGGACTCGACCCCGCAACCGGTGTCACCGTGGGCCCGATATTCAGCTCAGGCTCCATCATCGATCCATTCAGCCTTACGCTGCTGGGGTTCATCAACGTTAATGTCCCCGCCATCCAAACGGCGCCCAGCGAGATTCTGCCATTCACCGTGCTGCTGAGTTCGCTTGGCGTGACCCATCTAACACCGGAAATCACCATCCCGGGATTCCACATACCCGTCGATCCAATCCATGTCGAGCTGCCCCTGTCCGTCACCATCGGACCCTTCGTGAGCCCGGAAATCACCATTCCCCAACTCCCGCTGGGCCTCGCGTTGTCCGGCGCCACCCCCGCCTTCGCCTTCCCTCTGGAGATCACCATCGACCGAATCCCAGTGGTTCTCGACGTCAACGCGCTGCTCGGCCCCATCAACGCCGGGTTGGTCATCCCGCCCGTCCCGGGATTCGGCAACACCACCGCGGTCCCGTCGTCGGGGTTCTTCAACATCGGCGGTGGCGGCGGGTTGTCGGGCTTCCACAACCTCGGCGCGGGCATGTCGGGCGTGCTCAACGCGATCTCGGATCCGCTGCTCGGATCGGCGTCGGGCTTCGCCAACTTCGGCACCCAACTCTCCGGCATCCTCAACCGCGGCGCGGACATCTCGGGTGTGTACAACACCGGCGCGCTGGGCCTGATCACCTCGGCCCTGGTCTCCGGCTTCGGCAACGTCGGCCAGCAACTGGCGGGCCTGATTTACACCGGCACCGGGCCCTAAAGGCGGCGTCAGGCCAGAGTCGCCCGCACACAGACCGTGACGTAGGGCAGCGCCAGGCCGTTGCTATTCGCCAGCGCCGGATGGGTGGCCAGCAACTGCCGCACCCGGTCGAGCGTTTTGGTGCGGACCTGCGCCGGTGAGGTGATGCAATAGCTGCGCGAAGCCACCAGGTCGATAAGGGCTTGTGGTGTCAGGTAATTCGTCCACTCGACCTGATGGCGCTGCACCGTAGTGAACGGCTCGGGCAGCGTCACCCTGTCGCGCACCGGATCGCCGTCGCGACCGATGATCTCACCCAGCTCGCGCACCCAGCCCAGCCGTTCGTCGCGGGTGTTCCACACCAGGCCGAGCCGCCCGCCCGGACGCAACACCCGGGCGACCTCCGGAATCGCCCGGGCGGGATCCACCCAGTGCCACGCCTGAGCCACCAACACCGCGTCAACGCTGTTGTCGTCCAACGGAATCTCTTCGGCGGTGCCCAGCAGCGCGACGGTTTGCGGCAGCGCAGCACGCAGCACGTCCAGCATCTCCGGGATCGGGTCGACGGCAACCACGTCCAGGCCGCGCTCGACTAGCCGGGTGGTCAGCTTGCCGGTGCCCGCTCCCAGGTCGAGCACGCGGCGGGCGGCGGCCGGCAGCAGCCAGTCGATGGCTTCCGGTGGATACGAGGGGCGCCCGCGCTCGTAGGCGCCGACCGCGGAGCCAAACGACAGGGACATGTCGCGTCGGGAGCACGTCACCGCCGACACGCGCCTTCACGATCAGCCAATCCCAGTGTCTGGCGGATCAATTCGCCCACGGCCTCGGTTTCCACCAGGAAGCCGTCGTGTCCGTAGACCGACTCGACGACTCGCAGCCCGGCGCAGCCCGGCAGCAGGTCGGCCAGCTCCTGCTGCAGGCGCAGCGGGTAGAGCCGGTCGGAGGTGATGCCGCCCACCACCACCGGCACCGGGCAGGCGCGCAGAGCCGCGGAGACCCCGCCGCGGCCGCGGCCGACGTCGTGGCTGTTGAGCGCCTCGGTGAGAATCACGTAGCTGCCGGCGTCGAACCGGGATAACAGTTTGTCTCCTTGGTGTTCCAGATAACTTTGCACCGCGTAGCGCCCGCCGGCCGTCGGATCCTCGTTGCCCTGGTTGTGGTTGGCGAACCGGGTGTCGAGCTCGATCTCGCCGCGGTAGGTGAGGTGCGCGAAGCGGCGGGCGAGTCGCAGCCCGGCGTCTGGTGCCCTCCCCGTCTCGTGGTAGTCGCCGCTCTGCCAGTCCGGGTCGGCTTTGATGGCCGCGATTTGCGTTGTCTGCGTGCCGATCTGGTCTGCGGTGGCACGCGCACCGACCGCCAGCAGCAATCCGGCTCGGACCCGATCCGGGTAGCCGACCACCCATTCCAGGGCCCGGGCGCCGCCCATGGAGCCGCCGACGACGGCGGCGACCTCGGTGATGCCCAGCGCGGCCAGCGCCGCGACGTCCGCCTGCACCTGGTCACGTATCGAGATCAGCGGAAATCTTGAGCCCCAAGGCTTTCCGTCGCGGGCAAGCGAGCTGGGCCCGGTGGAGCCGCGGCAGCCGCCGAGCACATTGGTAGCTACCGCGCACCAGCGGGTGGTGTCAATCGGCGCACCCGGCCCGGCCACCCCGTCCCACCAGCCGGGGGTGGGGTGGCCGGGTCCGGCGGGTCCAGTGATGTGCGAGTCGCCGGTGAGCGCGTGCAAGACCACCACCACGTTGTCCCGTGCGGGCGACAATTTGCCCCAGCGTTGCACGGCGATACAGACATCGTCGATCACCGCCCCGCTTTCCAGTTGCAGCGAGCCGACGTCTATCAGGCCGATTTCGCCTTCGGCGGGCAGCGTCTGGGTGGGTACATCGGAGATCGTCATGTCAGAATTCCTCAGAACGCCGCCACGGACTGCGGGTCGGCGCTGAATCTGCGGGCCGCGGCAAAGCCAAGCTCCAGGTCGGCCAGGATATCGTCGATACCTTCGATGCCCACAGCCAAACGCACCAGGCCCGGGCTGACCCCGGTCGCCAGCTGCTCGGCCGGGCTCAGCTGGGCATGAGTGGTCGATGCCGGGTGGATCACCAGCGAGCGCACGTCACCGATGTTGGCGACGTGGCTGTGCAGCTTCAACGCGTTCACGAATGCCTTGCCGGCCTCGATGCCGCCGGCCAACTCGAAGGACAGCACGGCCCCGGTTCCCTTGGGCGCCAGCCTCTTGGCCCGCTCATGCCAGGGCGAGGAGGGCAGCCCCGCATAGTTGACCGAAAGCACGTCGTCGCGGGCGGCCAGGAACTCGGCGACGCGCTGCGCGTTGGCGACGTGCCGCTCGATCCGCAGGCTCAGCGTTTCCAGACCCTGCGCCACCAAGAACGCGTTGAACGGCGAAGCCGCCGAGCCGTAGTCACGGAGCAGCTGCACTCGAGCTTTGAGCGCAAACGCCGGTGGACCCAGCTCGGCGAACACCACGCCGTGGTAGCTGGGGTCGGGGGTGGTGAAGCCGGGGAAGCGGCCCTGGGTCCAATCGAAGTTGCCGCCGTCGACGATCACACCCGCGATGGCGGCACCGTGCCCGCCCAGGTACTTGGTGGCCGAATGCACGACGATGTCGGCGCCCTGGGCCAACGGTTGGATCAGGTATGGCGTGGCGATGGTGTTGTCGACGATCAACGGCACCCCGTTGCGATGGGCGACCTCGGAAACCGCCGGGGTGTCCAGCAGGTCGATCTGCGGGTTGGAGATGGTCTCGGCGAAGAACGCCTTGGTGTTGGGCCGTACCGCCGCCTGCCAGGTGTCCAGATCGTCCGGATCGTCGACGAAGCTGACCTCGATGCCGAGCTTGGCCAGCGAATAGTGGAACAGGTTGTAGGTGCCGCCGTACAGGCGCGGGCTGGACACGATGTGATCGCCCGCGCCGGCCAGGTTCAAGATGGCGAACGTCTCCGCGGCCTGCCCCGACGACAGGAACAGCGCGGCCACACCGCCCTCGAGCGCGGCGATGCGCTGCTCGACGACGTCGGTGGTGGGGTTGCCGATCCGGGTGTAGATATTGCCCGGAATTTCCAGTCCGAACAGGGCGGCGGCGTGCGCGGTGTCGTCGAAGGTGTACGACGTGGTCGCATAGATCGGCAGAGCCCGGGCGTTGGTGGTCGGATCAGGGTGCTGACCAGCGTGTATCTGTTTGGTTTCGAACGACCAATGCGCGGTCGGATCGGCGTCGGTGCTATTGCTGTCGGCGCTCATGAGCTTTCCCCGTCTGGTCAGGGGCCCGTCATGGCGGACCCGCGCTTGCCGCGCAGCCGGCGATGGCTACTCAACCTGGTCATCACCCGGGGCACCCCACCGCGGTTGGAGGGTTGCCGGCCAGCAAGCCGGGGCTTGACGCTGGCGCTCATGACCGACTCGAAGCCTAGCGCATGGCAGCTACTCAGTGCCAACTCAAAGCACAACTCCGGCGGTCTCAACTGGCCCTTTACCGGCCGCTAGGGGCCCGCGCGGGCTGCTAGTAATCTGATGTGGACTCCCATGTCCAACGCACCCAAGATAAAAGTCAGCGGTCCGGTCGTAGAGCTCGACGGTGACGAGATGACCCGTGTCATCTGGAAGCTCATCAAGGACATGCTTATCCTTCCCTATCTCGACATCCGCTTGGACTATTACGACTTGGGCATCGAGCACCGCGACGCCACCGACGACCAGGTGACGATCGACGCGGCGTATGCGATCAAGAAACACGGTGTGGGCGTAAAGTGCGCGACGATCACCCCCGACGAGGCCCGTGTCGAGGAATTCAACCTGAAGAAGATGTGGCTGTCGCCCAATGGGACAATCCGGAACATCTTGGGCGGCACAATCTTTCGCGAACCTATCGTGATTTCTAATGTGCCGCGACTGGTTCCGGGGTGGACCAAGCCGATCGTCATCGGCCGGCACGCTTTTGGTGACCAATATCGGGCGACGAACTTCAAGGTCGACCAACCGGGCACCGTCACACTGACTTTCACGCCCGCCGACGGCAGCGCGCCGATCGTGCACGAAATGGTGTCCATCCCCGAGGACGGCGGCGTCGTGCTGGGGATGTACAACTTCAAGGAATCCATCCGGGATTTCGCGCGCGCGTCGTTCTCCTACGGCCTCAACGCGAAATGGCCGGTATATCTGTCCACCAAGAACACCATCCTCAAGGCCTACGACGGGATGTTCAAAGACGAGTTCGAGCGCGTCTACGAAGAGGAATTCAAGGCGCAGTTCGAAGCGGCGGGGCTGACCTACGAGCATCGGTTGATCGACGACATGGTCGCCGCCTGCCTGAAATGGGAAGGCGGTTACGTCTGGGCGTGCAAGAACTACGACGGCGACGTGCAGTCGGACACCGTCGCACAGGGCTACGGCTCGCTGGGCCTGATGACGTCGGTGCTGATGACGGCCGACGGCAAGACAGTCGAGGCCGAAGCCGCCCACGGCACCGTCACCCGGCATTACCGGCAGTATCAGGCCGGTAAACCGACCTCAACAAACCCGATCGCGTCGATCTTTGCCTGGACCCGCGGATTACAGCATCGCGGCAAGCTGGATGGCACTCCCGAAGTCATCGACTTCGCCCACAAGCTGGAGTCCGTCGTCATCGCCACGGTGGAGAGCGGGAAGATGACCAAGGACCTCGCGATCCTCATCGGTCCGGAGCAGGACTGGCTGAATAGCGAGGAATTCCTCGATGCGATCGCCGACAACCTGGAAAAGGAGCTGGCCAATTAGGGCGAGCAGACGCAAAATCGCCCAATTTCGTGCCGAAATGGGCGATTTTGCGTCTGCTCGCGCCCGCTAACTGGCCCGGACATGCGGGCAGCACTCTTCGATGAAGCTGGTGATCAGCTCAGTGATGCGCCCCGGAGCCTCGAACATCGGAACGTGACCGACGCCGTCGAGCACGGTGAGCCGGTGGCCCGCCGGCAGTGAGTCGGTGAAATGACGGCTGAACCTGCTGGGAGGGACCACCCGGTCCTGCTCGCACAGCACCACGTGCGAGGGCACGGCGGTGTGTTCCAACTCCTGCAGCCCGGGCAGCACCAGCGCCTTGACCAGCAGCTGAAAATAGGCCGGGCAGTGCGCGGCGTCGTCGATGATGCCGGACAGCTCGCGCTCGCTCACGCCGTCCGGTGTGGCGCTGATCGGCAGGGTGGCCAGCAGGCGGCTGAACGGCAGCCGAAGCGCCCGTTGGCCAAGAATGTGGGCGACGGCCAAGATCGGCGCCCCTGCGATGAACTTAGCGATCACTTCGAACTTGACCGGACTCCAGCGGGTCCAACCGCCCGCCGGGGCGATACCGGTCACGCTGCGTGCCCGGCCACGTCGTTCGAGTTCGAACGCGACCCAGCCGCCCAACGAGTTGCCGACGATATGGCTGGTTTCCCAGCCCAGTTCGTCGAGCTGGCGTTCGACGTGGTCGGCCAGCACCGCCGAGGACAAAACCGGGTGCCCGAGGCCGGTCCGCCGTTGTGGCCGGCCATCGTGGGGGCAAATACCTCGAAGCGGCCGGTGTCGGCCAGCTGCTGGGCGACCTTCTCCCACACCGTTTGGGACATCAAGAACGGGTGTAGCAGTAGGACCGGCTCTCCCGAACCCACGCGTATCGGACTGCGCATAGAGCCGACACTAAAGCCGGTACCGCCGGTACCGCAAGCAGCGTGGTGACCGGTGGTCGACGGGGAGGGCACCCCGCGTGAAAGGATCGGGGCATCATGAGCACCCCTACCGGGTCCCGCCGGATCTTCTCCGGCGTGCAGCCCACGTCTGACTCGCTTCACCTCGGTAATGCCTTGGGCGCCGTCGCCCAATGGGTTGGCTTGCAGGATGACCACGATGCGTTCTTCTGCGTGGTCGACCTGCATGCGATCACCATCCCTCAGGATCCCGAGGCACTGCGGCGCCGGACCCTGATTACCGCCGCGCAATACCTGGCGTTGGGAATCGATCCCGGCCGCGCCACCATCTTCGTGCAAAGTCAGGTGCCGGCTCACACCCAGCTGGCGTGGGTGCTGGGTTGTTTCACCGGCTTTGGCCAGGCGTCGCGGATGACCCAGTTCAAAGACAAGTCGGCGCGTCAGGGCAGCGAGGCCACCACCGTCGGCCTGTTCACCTACCCGGTACTGCAGGCCGCGGACGTGTTGGCCTACGACACCGAGCTGGTGCCCGTCGGGGAGGATCAGCGGCAGCACCTCGAGCTGGCCCGCGACGTCGCGCAACGGTTCAACAGCCGATTCCCCGGCACCCTGGTGGTTCCCGACGTGCTCATCCCCAAGATGACCGCCAAAATCTACGATCTACAAGACCCGACGTCAAAGATGAGCAAATCGGCGGGCACCGATGCCGGTTTGATCAACCTGCTCGACGATCCGGCATTGTCCGCCAAGAAGATTCGCTCCGCCGTGACCGACAGCGAACGTGACATCCGCTATGACCCGGACGTCAAGCCAGGGGTGTCTAACCTGTTGAACATCCAGTCGGCGGTCACCGGGACCGACATCGACGTTCTCGTCGACGGCTATGCCGGACACGGCTACGGCGATTTGAAGAAAGACACCGCCGAGGCCGTCGTCGAATTCGTCAACCCGATCCAAGCCAGAGTTGACGAATTGACCGCAGATCCCGCGGAGCTGGAGGCCGTGCTCGCCGCCGGGGCGCAGCGCGCCCACGATGTGGCCAGCAAAACGGTTCAGCGAGTCTACGATCGGCTCGGGTTCCTTCTATAACGGGGGTAGGGCAGTCGATCATGGGCGAGCTCGCCGAGCCAGGGGTGCTTGACCGGCTGCGGGCCCGGTTCGGGTGGTTGGACCATGTCGTGCGTGCGTTCACGCGCTTTAACGATCGCAACGGCAGTCTTTTTGCGGCCGGACTCACCTACTACACGATCTTTGCGATATTTCCTTTGCTGATGGTCGGTTTCGGGGTGGGTGGATTCGCGTTGTCGCGTCGTCCGGAGCTGCTGACCACGCTCGAGGAGCGCATCCGCACCTCGGTCTCCGGTGCGGTGGGACAGCAGCTGGTCGACCTGATGAATTCGGCGATCGATGCACGCGCGTCGGTCGGGGTGATCGGTCTGGCGACCGCGGCCTGGGTGGGCCTGGGCTGGATGTGGCACCTGCGGGAAGCGTTGAGCCAGATGTGGGCACATCCAGTCGCTCCGGCGGGCTACTTGCGCACCAAACTGTCGGATCTAGCGGCCATGGTGGGGACGTTCGTGGTGATCGTGGCCACCATCGCGCTCACCGTGCTCGGCCATGCCAGGCCGATGGCTGCGGTACTGAGATGGCTTGAAATACCCCAGTTTTCAGTGTTCGACGAGATCTTTCGGGGCATCTCGGTGCTGGTATCGGTGCTGGTGTCGTGGGTGCTGTTCACCTGGATGATTGGCCGGCTGCCGCGGGAGCCGGTCGGTTTGGTCACCGCGGCGCGGGCCGGGTTGATGGCGGCGGTCGGCTTCGAGCTGTTCAAGCAGGTGGGGGCGATCTACCTGCAGATAGTGTTGCGCAGCCCGGCGGGCGCGGTGTTCGGGCCGGTGCTGGGCTTGATGGTGTTCGCGTTCGTCACCGCGTGGCTGATCCTGTTCGCCACCGCGTGGGCGGCGACGGCTTCGGCGTAAAACCCGTGGGCCAGCCCGCGTACCCAGCGACCTCTAGGCGTGAATGTCGCTGACCTCGATGGCGGTGGGCTCATCGAGGTCGCTTTCCAGGATCCAACACACCGTGGAGTGGTCGTGTTCGGTGGGCGGGCCATATGAAGCGTGGTCAAGCAGGGTCTGCAAGTGGCCTTCGAGGGCAATCAGTTCGGCGATCTGCGCGCGGACTTCGTCGATGCGGGTGCTCAGTAGTTGGCGGACGTGTGCGCACGGCGCCTCGCCGCGGTCGTGGATGGCCAGGATTTGGCGTACTTCCTGTAATGCCAGCCCGGCCGCTTGGCCCCGATGGATAAACCGCAGCCGATCCACGATCTCGGGTCCATAGTTGCGATACCCCGATGCTGTGCGTGCAGGCGGCGGCAGCAGCCCCGAGTTCTCGTAGAAGCGGAGGGTCTTGGTGCTGGTGTTGGTGAGCGCGGCTACCTCGCTGATCTTCATGCGACTCCCCTTGACCTTCTAGTGCACTAGAAGGTTAACACTGGGTACATGTGAGCCGCCAGCAGTGCGGGCGATCGTGACGAGCCTGATCTCGGTGAGCCCATACCGCTGAATTGCGGCCTGCGGAAAGGAGTTACCAGATGAGAACAACCATCGACACCGCACCGCGTGTGCCCGCGCAGGCCTGGCGCCCGACGCCACTATGACCATCCGCTGATTCCGTCGGCAGGCGCCCATGCCGACAACGGGAGCGGGATCGAAGGCTTGTGGATGAGCCTCGGCCAGCGGCTCCGGTGTGGTTCTCTGGATCTGGCTCCTCAATGCACCCATGCCCTGGTCCCCTCCCAGACTGCATCGGCGCTGTGAAACGACATCATGGCGCCGGTCAAACCTGACCAGACAGCCACACCTATGGCGTGGATCGCGATCCAAAGCCCGCCAGGTAACGGCTTTTAGCAGAACGGAAACCCCATCATGTTCACCGGCATCGCTAGCCATGCCGGCGCCCTGGGTGCCGCCTTAGTGGTGCTGATCGGCGCCGCAATTCTGCACGACGGCCCAGCAGCGGCCGACCCAAACCAAGACGATCGGTTTCTGGCGCTGCTCGAGAAAAAGGAAATCCCCGCCGTCGCGAATGTGCCTCGCGTCATCGACGCGGCCCACAAAGTGTGTCGCAAACTCGATGGCGGCATGCCGGTGAACGACATTGTGGACGGGTTACGCAACGATGCCTACAACATAGACCCGGTCATGCGCCTCTACCCTGTCCGCCTCACGACGACCATGACCCGATTTATCAGTGCGGCAGTGGAGATCTACTGCCCGAACCATCACAGCAAGATGGCGTTCGCCATGGCCAATTTCGAGCCGGGATCGAATGAACCGACGCATCGCGTTGCGGCGTCCACGCGCAGCGCGGTCAACTCGGGAAGCGACCTGCGGGCGTCGGTGTCGGACATGACCATCATGTCGCCGGGATGGCGGGAACCGACGGGTGCGATGCTTGCCTCGGTGCTCGGAGCGGTTCGCGCGGGGGATCCCCTGATACCGAATCCGCCGCCGATTCCGGTACCGCCGCCGGCGGCGCAGACCCTGATTCCACCCCCGCCGATCGTGGCACCGCCGCCACCGCGACCAGCGCCGCCGCAACAGCCGCCGCCCCCGCCGCCAGAGGTTGAGCCGCCTGCTGGTGTTCCGCAGTCCGGGGGCGCTGCCGGCAGTGGCGGCGCCGGCAGCGGTGGTGGCGGCGGTGGTGACGGACCGGTAGAGCCGTCGCCTGCACGACCCATGCCGCCGGGCTTTATCAGGCTCGCGCCGTGAGACCGTACCCGTGTCGTCGGCTACCGCCCAAGCCGGCTGCCGAGCGCTTCGCGGCGATCGGATGATTGCGGTACAAGCCGCGCGGCGCCGGTAGCCCTCGCCAGAGTGACCGGGTCGCCGGGGCAACCGTCAACGTTGACCGAGTACTCACGGTGCGAGCCTGGGCATTGTGACGGGCCTCCACGGACGCTCAGCCCACCCGCCAGTCATCGTTGACCATGACGGCCGTCACCCGCAGATCACGGTCCAGCACAACAAGATTGGCGGCATAGCCCGCCGCCAGCCGGCCCACCCCGGTGAGCCCGAGAGCGCGGGCCGGCGTCGCCGAGGTCACCTGCACCGCGGCGGCCAGCGCCACATCGCCGGCTGAGTCCGACTTCGAGCCGAGCCCAGCCACCGTCCGGAAGAGCTGATCCATGGTGGTGGTGCTGCCCGCCAGCGTCGACGCACCAGCCACCCGTGCCACGCTCGACTCGACCTCGATCGGCATTGTGCCGAGCCGGAACGCGCCATCGCCGCATCCGGCCGCGGCGATCGCGTCGGTGACCACGGCGACCCGATCGGGACCGACGGCTTCGATCACCGCGTGCAACACCGCGGGGTGCACGTGCACGCCGTCGGCGATGATTTCGACGGTCACCCGCGGGTCGCACAGCAACGCCAGCACGGGTCCGGGCGCCCGATGGTCCAGCGGCGGCATCGCGTTGAACAGGTGGGTGCCGACTGTCGCGCCCAGGTCGATGGCGTGTCGGGTCTGTGTGTAGGTCGCATCCGTATGCCCCACGGCGACAACCACTTCGGCGTCACGGAAGCGCCGGATCGCCGCATCGCTTCCGGGCAACTCGGGTGCCAACGTGACCATCCGGACGGCGCCGTCGGCGGCGGCGAGCACCGACTCGATCTCGGCGGGATCCGGGGCACGCATCCGGGTGTGGTCGTGCGCTCCGCACCGCGCTGGGCTCAGCCACGGCCCCTCCAGATGGATGCCCGCGACGACGCCGTCCCGAGTTGCCTCGGCCAAAGCGCCCACGGCGGAGAGCAACTCGGCGGGGCCCGCGGTGACCAGACTGGCCAGCGTGGTAGTGGTGCCGTGCCGCAGGTGAAACTCGGCCGCACGGGCGATGTCTGCGGCGTTGCCGTCGGCGAACGACGCGCCGCCCCCGCCGTGCACATGCATATCGACAAAGCCGGGCACCACGATCGCATCGGGGAATTCCGCGTCGGCCGGCATGGGCGGTGCCCCAGCGCCACCGGAGAGAATCCGACCATCGGCGGTGTGCACCCACCCTGGCCGGCATATCCGGCCGTCGATGACGACGGCGTCGGCGCCGAGCACGGTCACGGTTCGTCCGCCGCCGGTGACCGCTCGGCGGGCCAGCGGCCGCCGTTCTCCCAGAAGTGCCGGATCTCCTCGAGTTTGCGGCCCTTGGTCTCCGGCGCAAAGCGGTACACGACCACGAACGCGACGACGGCGAACGTGCCGAAGACCGCGAAAACGCCTGCGCCGCCGAGCACACGCAGCATGGTGAGCGAGAAGGCGGCAACGATCGCGTTGGCCGTCAGTGTCGAGGTGAGCATCAGGCTCGATCCCATCGACCGCAGCCGGGACGGGAAGCTCTCCGCGGCGTACACCCAGACCAGCGAGCCGAATCCGAAGTTGAACCCGATGATGAACAGCAGCACGCCGGCGAACCCCAACACCAGCCCCGTGCCACCATCGGAGTCGTTGGCGAATACGGTGATCAGCACGGCATCTGCGGTGATCATCGTCGCGATGCCGGACAACAGGATCGGGCGACGGCCCAGCCGATCGACCAGAAACAGCGAGGCACACACCGCCGCCAAGCCGGCGACTTGCACCATCGCGGGCAGGGCAAGCATCGCGAAATAGCCCGCGAAGCCCATGGCGGCGAAAAGTCGCGGACTGTAGTAGATGATCGCGTTGATCCCGGTGATCTGGACGAGGAAGCCGAGCGCGATGACGAACAGCGTGGCCCGCAGATACGGCCGCCGCACCATTTCGCCGATACCGCCGCCGCGTTCGTCGACCGCGGCCGCCATATCGGCCAGCTCGGCATCGATGTCGGCCTCCGGCTGGATCCGCCGCAGCGCGCTACGCGCGTCGGCGATCCGGCCCTTGAGCAGATACCAGCGGGCGGTATCGGGCATGCGCCACAACAACGGCAACAGCAGCGTGGCCGGCGCGGCGGCCAGCCCGAACATCGCGCGCCAGCCGTGCGATCCGGCCAACAGGTAGCCGACCAGGTAACCGACGACGATGCCGCTAAGCGTCGCCAGCTGATACGCGGTCACCAACGACCCACGCACCGCCGCCGGCGCCGACTCGGCCACATACACCGGCACCACCACCACCGACAGGCCGATTGTCACACCCAGCAGCAGACGCGCCACCACCAGCATCGGTACGGACACCGAGGTCGCGCCGAGCAGGGCGAACACTGCGTAGCCGGCGACGATGAGCACCACCGATTTCTTGCGTCCGATCGCGTTGGCGAGGATGCCGCCGCCAAGCGCCCCGGCGATCTGGCCGAGCACCGCCGTGGTGGTCAGCAACTCCTGTTCTCGAGTGGTGAGTTCGAATTCCTCGCTGAGAGACAGCAACGCACCCGCGATGGCGGAAAGGTCGTACCCGTAGAGGACGCCGACGCTGGCGGCGGTGAGCCCGACGAGGAGCGCCCGGCGCCCCGATCTGGTCAGTTGACCGGTACCGGGGCGCTCAGCACGTCCACCACGCGGTCGGGGTCGTCGGGCGCCCCGGCGGGCGTGAACCCCGCGTCCTGGTATAGGGCTGTAGTCATTTCGATGAGGCTGCCACAGCGTCGTCACGCGGTCAACCGCTGGTCAAGCCCCGATTTCGGTGCCGACCAAGGCCGGCTAGGATGCCCGCCCGCAAACGACGCCGAAGGTATCGGGGTAAGCAGCTAGTGCTGCGGCCGGCGGTTCATCGCCCGCGCGACCATGATCAACCCGAACACGATCAGGGCGCCGATGACGGCCACGCCAACCCGCACCGGAAGGGCGTCGGCGGCCGATATCCGCGCCGCGGCCTGGGGGTCGACTCGTTGCCGGTCGGCGGGATTGCGGTCGGTGGACATCAGCGACGGGTCGGGTTCGATCAGTGTCCCGATCTGGGTGCCTGCCGGGGTGTTGAACCCGTAGTCGAGCAGGTGCGCCGCCTGCTCCCACGGCGGGATCGGCTGCCGGGTCCCGTGCAGCAGCACCGTCATCAGCCGCCGGCCGTCGCGGTTGGCCGCGCCCACGAAGGTCTGCCCCGCGTCGTCGGTATAGCCGGTCTTGCCGCCGAGCGCGCCCGGATAGTTGTAGAGCAGCTGGTTGTCGTTCTCCAACTCGTAGCCTGGATGGTCGCCGTGCCCCGGGAAGTCGAAGGTGCGGGTCGCGACGATGTCGGCGAAGACCGGGTTCTGCCACGCGTACCGGTAGAACAGGCCGATGTCATAGGCCGACGTGCTCATGCCGGGCCCGTCCAGTCCGGACGGCGTGGCCACTCGGGTGTCCCGGCCGCCCAGCTTGGCGGCCAGCAGATTGATTTTCTCCAGCGCGGCCGGCATGCCGCCGAGCTGCCTGGCCAGCGCGTACGCAGCGTCGTTGCCGGAGTGCATCAGCAGCCCGTGCAGCAGCTGGTTGACGGTGTAGGTGCCACCGGTGTTCACCCCGACTTTGGTGCCCTCGACCGCCGCGTCGTCGGCGGTTCCGGCGACCGACTTGTTGAGGGTGAGCGTGTTGATGGACGCCATCGCCACCAGCACCTTGATGACGCTGGCCGGGCGGTGCCGGCCGTGCGGATCCCGGGCGGCGATCACCGCGCCGCTGTCCAGGTCCGCCACCAGCCAGGCCTCGGCTGAGACGTCGCCGGGCGCTGGCGCGCTGCCAGGGGCGGTGATGATGCCGCAGCCGCCCAGCGCGTTGCCGCCGACCGGGGTGGGGGGTACCACCAGCGGCAGTGGGGGTTCACCGGCCGCGGGAACCTCCGACGAGTCCACGGCGGGTGGGGTGGACACCTTGTACGGGCACGCCGCCGGTGCGGCATTGGGTTCGCCGGCCGCGGTAGGTAGACCAATTCCGGTGCCTACCGCAAACACGGCTGCTGCCAGGCACGATACCGAACGTAAGAAGGCCATCGTCTGTGCAGAGTAGGTGATCGGCGGCCCGACCGCGAGGAGCCGCGCTGTGACTGGCGGGACGAAAGTTACAGATGAAGATATTTGCGTCCGGTGTCGGTGAGCACGCTGCGCAGGATGGTTTCGATGGTGTCGAACTCGGGCTGTCCGCTAATCAGCGGGGGAGCCACCTGGACGACGGGGTCCCCGCGGTCGTCGGTGCGGCAGTACAGCCCGGCCTCAAAGAGCGCCGCGGATACCTGGCCTAGCAGTCGTGCGCGTTCGTCATCGGTGAAGGTTTGCTTGGTCGCCTGGTCTTTGACCAGTTCGATGCCGAAGAAATACCCCTCGCCGCGGATGTCGCCGACGATGGGCAGGTCGTACAGTTTCTCCAGGGTGGCCCGCAGCGCGGGGGAATTCCGCTTGACGTGATCGCTGAGACCCTCGCGCTCGAAGATGTCGAGGTTGGCCAGGCCGACGGCCGCCGACACCGGATGACCGCCAAACGTGTAGCCGTGTGCGAACATCGTCTCGCCGTCGTTGAACGGTTCGAACAACCGGTCGCTGGCGATCATCGCGCCCAGCGGCGAGTAGCCCGACGTCAGGCCCTTGGCGCAGGTGATCATGTCGGGCACGTAGCCGAGGTCTTCACAGGCGAACATCGACCCGATCCGGCCGAACGCACAGATCACCTCGTCGGAGACCAGCAGCACGTCGTAGCGGTCACAGATCTCGCGGACCCGTTCGAAATAACCCGGCGGCGCCGGGATGCAGCCGCCCGCGTTCTGCACCGGCTCCAAAAACACCGCGGCCACGGTGTCGGGGCCTTCGAACTCGATGGCCTCGGCGATCCGGTCAGCAGCCCATCGCCCGAACTCTTTGAGGTCGGTGTGCAACGGTGCTCGGTAGAAATTGGTGTTGGGCACCCGGAAGCCGCCCGGCGTCAGCGGTTCGAATGGCGCCTTGAACAATGGCAGGCCGGTGATCGCCAGCGCGCCCTGGGTGGTGCCGTGGTAGGCGATCGAGCGTGAAATGACCTTTTGTTTGCCCGGTTTGCCGGTGAGCTTGAAGTACTGCTTGGCCACCTTCCAGGCGGTTTCGACGGCCTCGGTGCCGCCGCTGGTGAAAAACACCCGGTTTAGGTCCCCGGGCGCGTAGCGGGCCAGGCGCTCGGCGAGCTCGATCGCCGGCGGGGTGGCATACCCCCAGAGCGGGAAATACCCCAGCGTGCCGGCTTGCCGCGCGGCCGCCTCGGCGAGTTCGGCCCGGCCGTAACCGACCTGCACCACGAACAGCCCGGACAAGGCGTCCAGATAGCTCTTGCCGCGGTCGTCGAAGATGGTGACGCCGTCGCCGCGGACGATGACCGGGTGTTGGATGCCGGCACCGTGCCGGGCGAAGTGCAACCAAAGGTTTCGTGTCGTCGTGTTGGCGAGCGCAGCGCTAGGCTCGGGCAATGACCTCGATGGAGGTTTCCGAATTCGAGGCACTGCGACAGCATCTCATGTCGGTCGCCTACAGGCTGACCGGCACGGTCGCCGATGCTGAGGACATCGTGCAGGAGGCCTGGCTGCGCTGGGACTCACCGGACACCGTGATCGCCGACCCGCGGGCCTGGCTGACCACCGTGGTGAGCCGGCTGGGTCTGGACAAGTTGAGGTCGGCGGCGCACCGGCGGGAGACCTACACCGGCACCTGGCTGCCCGAACCGGTGGTCACCGGCTTGGACGCGACCGATCCGTTGGCCGCCGTGGTGGCCGCCGAGGACGCCAGGTTCGCGGCCATGGTGGTGCTGGAGCGGCTGCGCCCCGATCAGCGGGTCGCGTTCGTGCTGCACGACGGGTTCGCCGTGCCGTTTGCCGAAGTGGCCGAGGTGCTGGGAACCAGCGAGGCCGCCGCGCGCCAGCTGGCGTCGCGGGCCCGCAAGGCCGTCACGGCGCAGCCCGCCCTGATATCGGGGGATCCGGATCCGGCCCACAACGAGGTGGTCGGCCGGCTGATGGCCGCCATGGCCGCTGGTGACCTGGACACGGTGGTGTCGCTGCTGCATCCCGACGTGACGTTTACCGGCGATTCGAATGGCAAGGCGCCCACAGCGGTACGGGCCGTCCGCGGATCCGACAAGGTGGTCCGGTTCATACTCGGGCTGGTCCAGCGTTACGGCCCGGGGCTCTTCGGCGCGAATCAGCTGGCGCTGGTCAACGGAGAGCTCGGCGCCTACACGGCGGGCTTACCCGGGGTCGACGGGTATCGGGCGATGGCGCCGCGGATCACCGCGATAACCGTGCGCGACGGAAAGGTGTGCGCGCTGTGGGATATCGCCAATCCCGACAAGTTCACCGGCTCTCCGCTGAAGGAACGTCGGGCGCAGCCCACGGGACGCGGCAGGCATCACCGGAATTGAAGCCTTGCTCGGTGATGCCCAGCGCCGAATTCATCCGGGCTCGCATGTTCTCCACGCCGATCTGGTAAGTCAGCTCGATCACGCCGGCCTCGCCGAAGCGGGCCCGCAGGTCGGCCACCTGCTCGTCGGTCACCGAATGCGGGTCTGCGGTCATCGCCTCGGCGTAGGCGATGGCGGCGCGTTCGTCGTCGCTGAATTTCGATGAGGTGGCGTAATTGTCGATGTCCGTGAGCCTGTCCACGTCCAGCCCGTCCAGGCGCTGCAGCATGGCTCCGAAGTCCACGCACCACGAGCAGCCGATGCTGCGGGCGGTCCAAAACACCGCCAGCTCACGGACGCTGGGCGGTAGCTTCCGCGACGCTCGCTGCAGCAGGGCTTCGTGCACCACATTGGCGATCAGCAGCCGCCGATGATGTGCGGTGACCGTGAACGGCTCGGGAACTTCGCCGAAGCGCCGCTTGGCGATCCGATACAGTGCGCGGATCAACAGGCCGGCTCGCTTGGGAGGTAGGGGCTGGATGCGGGTTTTCTGTGTCATATCCGTTAGACGAGGTGGCTCGCCGAGGTGTGACGAGCAATAGCTCCTATGGCAAGCGGCCGCGGGTTGGGTGTGTTCGGAGCTGGGC
>OBKH01000093.1_pt1 | contig 19385 bp, 23 predicted proteins | sample 1496241 | NCBI WGS metagenome assembly OBKH01 (sample SAMN03273953, study PRJEB22546) | soil metagenome | isolation source: rice field elevated CO2 plus elevated temperature | place: India: CRRI Experimental farm Cuttack,Odisha-753006 | collected 2013-12-17 | reverse complement strand
GCCGAGCAGTCAAGCACAGCTTGACGATGACCCGCACCGCAGCGCGGCGCGATGGGTACCACCCGAGCCCCCGCCGTCTAAGCTTTCCCCCGTGCCGCTCTACGCCGCCTACGGGTCGAACATGCATCCCGAGCAGATGCTCGAGCGCGCACCCCACTCGCCGATGGCCGGAACCGGCTGGTTACCCGGGTGGCGGCTGACGTTCGGCGGCGAGGACATCGGCTGGGAAGGGGCGCTTGCCACCGTCGTCGAAGACCCAGATTCGAAGGTGTTCGTCGTGCTCTACGACATGACCCCGGCGGACGAGAAGAACCTTGACCGGTGGGAAGGCTCCGAGTTCGGCATCCACCAGAAGATCCGATGCCGCGTGGAGCGCATTTCCTCGGACACCACAACGGATCCCGTCCTCGCGTGGTTGTACGTTTTGGACGCCTGGGAGGGTGGCCTGCCGTCGGCCCGCTATCTAGGTGTGATGGCCGATGCCGCTGAGATCGCGGGCGCGCCAAGTGATTACGTACATGACTTGCGTACTCGCCCGGCCCGCAACATCGGCCCGGGAACTATTGCCTAATTATCGCGAGCGCCCAGGCTAATGCGCGGCGGCCTGCTCGATGATGTTGACCATCACCCGCAGCCCGATCGCCAGGGCTCGCTCGTCGATGTCGAACGTCGGCTGATGCAGGTCCAACTGCAGTCCGTCACCGGACCACACGCCCAGTCGAGCCATCGCGCCGGGAACCTCCTCCAAATACCAGGAGAAGTCCTCACCACCGCCGGACTGCCGGGTATCGGCCAGCACACCTGGGCCAATAGCCTCAATAGCGTGGGCGAGAATGCGTGTCGAGATTTCCTCGTTGACCACCGGCGGCACCCCCCGACGGTATTGCAGCGTGTGCTCGATCGCCAACGGTAATAGCAACGCCGAAATGGCTTGGCGGACAAGCTCCTCAAGGTCAACCCAGGTCTGCCGGCTGGCCGTGCGAACAGTGCCGGACAGAACTCCGGTTTGCGGAATGGCGTTGGCGGCCATACCCGCGTTGACCGCGCCCCACACCAGCACGGTGCTGTTACGTGGGTCGATGCGACGCGACAGCACCCCGGGCAGCCCGGTGACCAGCGTGCCGAGCCCGTAGACGAGGTCGGCGGTCAAGTGTGGACGCGACGTGTGCCCGCCCGGCGAATACAGCGTGATTTCTATCGAGTCGGCCGCCGACGTGATGGGGCCTTGCCGAACGGCGACCTTGCCGACTTCAAGCCGGGGATCGCAGTGCAGGGCGAAGATCCGCGACACCCCGGCCAACGCGCCGGCCGCGATCGCGTCGATGGCACCACCGGGCATCAGTTCCTCGGCCGCCTGGAAGATCAACCGCACCCCCACCGGCAGCTCCGGTACCGAAGCCAATGCCAATGCGGCACCCAGCAGGATCGCGGTGTGCGCATCATGGCCACAAGCATGCGCGACGTTGGGCATGGTCGAGGCGTAGGGCGCGCCGGTCCGCTCGGCCATCGGCAGCGCATCCATATCGGCGCGCAGCGCGATCCGCGGCTGATGCTGAGGACCGAAGTCGCAGGTGAGTCCCGTTCCACCGGGCAGCACCTTGGGGTTCAGCCCCGCGTCGGCTAACCGCTCGGCGACGAACTGGGTAGTGGCGTATTCCTGACGGCCCAACTCCGGATAGCGGTGGATGTGCCGGCGCCAGCCGACCAGGTCGTCGTGGTGGGCGGCTAGCCATGATTCGGCGGCGTCGGCGAGGCTCATCGCGCCGCCCTGCGCTGCTGCGCGGCCAGCACCCGGTCACGCTCATCAGGAGTCTGCGCGAGACGGACAACCGTGCGTGCCAACATGATCGCGCCGTCAACCACCGCGCGGTCGGCGCTGGCACCAGCGGAAGCGACGGTGAAGGCCCGTTGGTGCACCGTCGCCGCGCCGGCGTCCAGGCCGATCACCGGATGGATCCCGGGCAGCACCTGCGTCACGTTGCCCATGTCGGTGCTACCCAGCGGCAGCTCTGCCTCCAAGGCTGGCAGCAACGGCTCGCGCCCCAGCCGCTGCATCTCCTCCCGGCACACGTCAGCCAGCCACGGGTCGGGTTTGAGCTCCGCGTATGCCGGTGCAGCCTCGTCGATTTCGTATTCGCACCCGGCGGCCAGCGCGCCGGCCGCAAAGCAGGCGAACATTCTGGTCTGCAGCTCGCGCAGCGAATCCGATTCGACCGCACGCATCGCATACTGCAGCCTCGCCTGCCCGGGGATGACATTGACCGCCTGCCCGCCGTCGGTCACAATGCCGTGCACCATTTGCCCGGGCGCCAATTGCTGTCGAAGTACCCCAATAGCGACCTGCGCCACGGTCACGGCGTCGGCGGCGTTAACCCCTAGGTGCGGCGCGACGGCCGCGTGCGATTCCTTACCCCGATAGCGCACGGTGACCTCGGACAGGGCCAGTGATCGTGCGCCGGCGATATCGGTCGGCCCGGGATGGACCATCACGGCCACCGCAACGTCATCGAACGTCCCGGCCTGCAGCATCAGCGCCTTACCGCCGCCGGACTCCTCGGCAGGGGTCCCCAGCAGAGCCACGGTCAAGCCCAGGTCGTCCGCCACCTCAGCCAGTGCCAGCGCGGTGCCCACAGCGGAGGCCGCAATAATGTTGTGCCCGCAGGCGTGTCCGATCCCGGGAAGCGCGTCGTACTCGGCGCACACTCCGACAACCAACGGTCCGCTGCCGTAGTCGGCGCGAAACGCCGTGTCCAACCCACCGGCGGCCGTGGTGATCTCGAAACCGCGTTCGGCGACCAGCGCCTGAGCCTTGGCGCAGCTGCGATGCTCGGCGAACGCCAGCTCGGGCTCGGCGTGGATGGCATGGGACAGCTCGACCAGCTCGCCACCACGGCGCCGCACCAATTCCTCGACGCGGTCGGATGCGCTGGCTGCTGGCATGCTCGCAGTATCTCATCGACGAGCACCCGCTCCCCGGCGAGCGGCTCAGTTAAGCTCGCCCAGTGTGGCTGACCCGCGCCCCGATCCCGACGAACTGGCCCGGCGGGCGGCGCAGGTCATCGCTGACCGCACCGGGATCGGCGAACATGACGTCGCGGTCGTGCTCGGGTCGGGATGGTTACCGGCCGTTGCGGCGTTGGGCTCCCCGACCACCGTGCTGCCGCAGGCCGAACTGCCCGGGTTTGTGCCGCCAACCGCAGCCGGGCATGCGGGCGAGCTACTGTCCGTGCCCATCGGTGCGCACCGGGTGCTGGTGCTGGCCGGTCGCATCCACGCCTACGAGGGACACGACCTGCGCTACGTCGTGCATCCGGTTCGGGCGGCCCGTGCGGCAGGGGCGCAGATTATGGTGCTCACCAACGCCGCCGGTGGGCTGCGGGCGGACCTTCAGGTCGGCCAGCCGGTGCTGATCAGCGATCACCTGAACCTGACCGCACGTTCGCCACTGGTTGGCGGGGAGTTCGTCGACCTGACCGACGCCTACTCACCGCGACTGCGGGAACTCGCCCGCCAATCCGACCCGCAGCTGGCCGAAGGCGTCTACGCCGGCCTGCCGGGGCCGCACTACGAGACACCGGCGGAGATCCGGATGTTGCAGACACTGGGCGCCGACCTGGTCGGCATGTCCACGGTGCACGAGACCATCGCGGCCCGGGCGGCGGGCGCTGAGGTACTGGGCGTATCCCTGGTGACAAATCTGGCGGCCGGGATCACCGGCGAGCCGCTGAGCCACGCCGAGGTGCTCGCCGCCGGAGCCGCATCGGCGACTCGGATGGGCGCGCTGCTAGCCGACGTGATCGCCCGGTTCTAAGCCGTGACGCCAGAGAATTGGATCGCCCACGACCCGGACCCGCAGACGGCCGCCGAGCTCGCCGCCTGCGGCCCCGACGAGCTGAAAGCGCGGTTCAGCCGCCCACTGGCGTTCGGCACCGCGGGGTTGCGCGGGCACCTGCGGGGCGGGCCGGACGCGATGAACCTGGCGGTGGTGTTGCGCGCCACCTGGGCGGTGGCACGGGTGCTCACGGATCGAGGTCTGGCTGGTTCGCCGGTGATCGTGGGGCGCGACGCTCGGCACGGCTCACCGGCGTTTGCCGCTGCGGCCGCCGAAGTGCTTGCCGCCGCAGGTTTTTCCGTGCTGCTTCTGCCCGATCCCGCACCCACCCCGGTGGTGGCGTTCGCGGTGCGGCACACCGGCGCCGCCGCTGGGATACAGATCACGGCGTCACACAACCCGGCGACCGACAACGGCTACAAGGTCTATGTCGACGGCGGCCTTCAGCTCCTCGCCCCTACCGACCGGCAGATCGAAGCCGCGATGGCCACCGCGCCCCCGGCCGATCAGATCGCCAGGAAGACCGTCAACCCCAGTGAAAACCGCGCCTCCGATCTGATCGACCGTTATATCCAGCGTGCGGCCGGGGTCCGAAGGTGCGCCGGTTCGGTCCGGGTGGCCCTGACGCCGCTGCACGGGGTTGGCGGGGCGATGGCCGTCGAGACCCTTCGGCGAGCCGGTTTCACCGAGGTGCATACCGTGGCGACGCAATTCGCGCCGAATCCCGACTTCCCCACCGTGACATTGCCGAACCCCGAGGAGCCCGGAGCCACCGACGCACTGCTCACCCTGGCTACCGACGTGGACGCCGACGTCGCGATCGCGCTGGATCCCGATGCGGATCGCTGCGCGGTCGGGATACCCACGGTGTCGGGATGGCGGATGCTGTCCGGTGACGAAACCGGTTGGCTACTAGGTGATTACATCTTGTCGCAAACCGACGACCGGGCGTCGCCGCCGGAAACCAGGGTGGTGGCCAGCACCGTGGTGTCGTCGCGGATGCTGGCGGCGATCGCCGCGCATCACGCTGCCGTGCACGTGGAGACCCTCACCGGCTTTAAGTGGCTGGCGCGCGCCGATGCGAACCTGCCCGGCACCCTGGTGTACGCCTACGAGGAAGCGATCGGGCACTGCGTCGACCCCACCGCGGTGCGTGACAAAGACGGCATCAGCGCCGCGGTGTTGGTGTGCGATCTGGTGGCCGCGCTCAAAGGCCAGGGTCGTTCGGTGACCGACGCGCTCGACGAGCTCGCCCGATGCTACGGCGTGCATGAGGTTGCCGCCCTGTCACGCCCCGTGAGCGGCGCCGTCGAGACCACCGACCTGATGCGACGGCTCCGCGAGGACCCGCCGCGTCGGCTGGCCGGTTTCCCCGCCACGGTCACCGATATCGGCGACACGCTGATCCTCACCGGCGGCGACGACAACATGTTGGTCAGGGTGGCGGTGCGGCCTTCTGGAACAGAACCGAAGCTGAAGTGCTACTTGGAGATTCGCTGCGCGGTGACCGGTGACCTACCAGCTGCCCGACAGCTGGTGCGGGCGAGGATCGATGAGCTGTCGGCTAGCGTGCGGCGGTGGTGGTGACTCAGCGCGGGCCGAACTGGCGATCGCCGGCATCGCCGAGACCGGGCACAATGTAGGCGACCTCGTTAAGCCCTTCGTCGATGGCCGCAGTGAACAACCGCACGTTTGGCGCAGCCTTCTGCAGCGCCGCGATTCCTTCTGGCGCCGCAACCACACACAGCACCGTGATATCCGCTGCACCGCGCGAGATCAGCAGACCGAGGGTGTGCGTCATCGACCCGCCGGTGGCCACCATCGGGTCAAGCACCATGACCGGTACATCCGTCAGGTCGTCGGGCAGCGAGTCCAGATACGGCACCGGCTGGTGGGTTTGCTCGTCGCGGGCGACACCGACAAAGCCAACGTGCGCCTCCGGCAAGGCGGCATGCGCCTCGTCGACCATCCCCAACCCCGCCCGCAACACAGGAACCAGCAGGGGTGGCTTGGTTAGCCGCGACCCGACCGTCTCGGCCAGCGGCGTACGGATCGGGACTGGCTCGCAGGGCGCATCGCGGGTGGCCTCATAGATCAACAGCAGCGTGAGCTCGCGCAGCGCTGCCCGGAAGCCGGCGTTGTCGGTGCGTTCGTCACGCAGCGTGGTCAGTCGGGCCGCGGCCAGTGGGTGGTCAACGACATGGACCTGCACGGCGTTGAACCCTATATAACAATCGTGGCTCGGTCCCCTAAAAGGGGGCTGATACGGGTGCGTCCATCCGCGCGACCGGTCAACCCCGTCCATATACTCCCGGCATGCTCCGCGGAATCCAGGCTCTCAGCCGGCCCCTGACCAGGGTATACCGTGCCTTGGCGGTGATCGGTGTCCTGGCAGCATCGTTGCTGGCCTCATGGGTCGGCGCTGTCCCACAAGTGGGTCTGGCAGCGAGTGCCCTGCCGACCTTCGCGCACGTGGTCATCGTGGTGGAGGAGAACCGCTCGCAGGCCGCCATCATCGGTAACAAGTCGGCTCCCTTCATCAATTCGCTGGCCGCCAACGGCGCGATGATGGCCCAGGCGTTCGCCGAAACACACCCGAGCGAACCGAACTACCTGGCACTGTTCGCTGGCAACACATTCGGGTTGACGAAGAACACCTGCCCCGTCAACGGCGGCGCGCTGCCCAACCTGGGTTCTGAGTTGCTCAGCGCCGGTTACACATTCATGGGGTTCGCCGAAGACTTGCCTGCGGTCGGCTCCACGGTGTGCAGTGCGGGCAAATACGCACGCAAACACGTGCCGTGGGTCAACTTCAGTAACGTGCCGACGACACTGTCGGTGCCGTTTTCGGCATTTCCGAAGCCGCAGAATTACCCCGGCCTGCCGACGGTGTCGTTTGTCATCCCTAACGCCGACAACGACATGCACGACGGCTCGATCGCCCAAGGCGACGCCTGGCTGAACCGCCACCTGTCGGCATATGCCAACTGGGCCAAGACAAACAACAGCCTGCTCGTTGTGACCTGGGACGAAGACGACGGCAGCAGCCGCAATCAGATCCCGACGGTGTTCTACGGCGCGCACGTGCGGCCCGGAACTTACAACGAGACCATCAGCCACTACAACGTGCTGTCCACATTGGAGCAGATCTACGGACTGCCCAAGACGGGTTATGCGACCAATGCTCCGCCAATAACCGATATTTGGGGCGACTAGCCGCCGTCGCTATTCTGTGCCGCATGGTTGCTGACCTCGTACCCATCCGCTTGAGCCTGTCCGCTGGTGACCGCTACACGCTGTGGGCTCCTCGCTGGCGGGATGCCGGCGACGAGTGGGAGGCGTTCCTGGGCAAAGACGACGACCTGTATGGCTTCGAGAGCGTCTCTGACCTGGTCGCGTTCGTGCGCACCGACACCGAGAACGACCTGGTCGACCACCCGGCATGGCAAGACCTGACCGGAGCCCACGCGCACAACCTCAATCCGGCCGAAGACAATCAGTTCGACCTGGTCGTCGTCGAGGAACTGCTGGCTGAGAAGCCGACGGCGGAGTCAGTGGCCGCGCTGGCCGCCTCATTGGCGATCGTATCCGCCATCGGATCGGTGTGCGAACTGGCGGCAGTGTCGAAGTTCTTCAACGGCAATCCCATCCTGGGCACGGTTTCCGGCGGGCTCGAACACTTCACCGGAAAAGCCGGCAATAAACGCTGGAATTCGATTGCCGAGGTCATCGGACGCAGCTGGGACGACGTGCTCGCGGCCATCGACGAGATCATCAGCACCCCCGAGGTCGACGCTGAGCTGTCGGAAAAGGTCGCCGAGGAGTTGGCGGAGGAGCCCGAGGGCGCCGAGGAAGTGGCGGCGGAGGTGGAGGCCACGCAGGACACGCAGGAGGCGGCCGAGTCCGACGACGAGGAAGCCGACGCACCCGGTGACAGTGTCGTACTGGGCGGCGATCGGGACTTCTGGTTGCAGGTGGGCATCGACCCGATCCAGATCATGACGGGCACCGCCACCTTCTACACGCTTCGCTGTTACCTGGATGATCGACCGATCTTCCTGGGCCGCAATGGTCGGATCAGTGTGTTTGGCTCCGAGCGGGCATTGGCCCGCTATCTTGCCGATGAGCACGACCACGACTTGTCGGACCTGAGCACCTACGACGACATCCGCACGGCCGCCACCGACGGCTCGCTGGCGGTTGCCGTTACCGACGACAACGTCTATGTGCTCAGTGGGCTGGTCGACGATTTTGCCGACGGGCCGGACGCGGTGGACCGTGAGCAGCTCGACCTGGCCGTCGAGCTGCTCCGCGATATCGGCGACTACTCCGAGGACAGCGCAGTCGACAAGGCACTCGAGACAACCCGCCCGCTGGGCCAGCTGGTGGCCTATGTGTTGGACCCCCACTCGGTCGGCAAACCCACGGCCCCGTATGCGGCGGCTGTCCGTGAATGGGAGAAATTGGAAAGGTTCGTGGAGTCGCGGCTCAGGCGCGAATAGGCACCGTCAGCCGGCGAAGGCTAGCCGCCGCGGCGCTTGCCGATGTCCAGGGCACACGCGGCGAGGATCGCATCCCAGTCTTCGATGTTGAAATGGCCCTTGCCGTGCGCCCAGTGCAAATCAACGTGCGGAATCGCGCGCTGCAGGTATTCGCCCATGGCGCGTGGCACGAAGGAGTCACGATCACCCAGCCAGATATGGGTAGGCACGGCCACCTCGGCGAGGTCGAAACCCCACGGCCGAAATTGCAGAAATGATTCATAGGCTGCGCCGCGGCTGCCCTGTCGGAACGCTTCGAGCTGGATGGCGCGCAGGTGGCGGCCGAAGCGTTCGTCGCTCAGCAGGTGCTTGTCGGCCGCGGGGACCGCAGCCGCCAACAACGTAGAAAACAGCCCGGGCGTGTATTTCGCGCACCAGCCGAGCGGGGCAAACAACGCACCGAATAGCCGCGGCCCGCTTCGCGCCAACCGCGCGTAGCACCGATCGGCCGCGTTGAGGCTGCGCATGATATCCGGCGTCGCCAGTGGACCCCATGGTCCGAGCGCGCCGACGAACGCTAGTCGGGTCCGCGGGATGACGGCACCGCAGGCGAATAGGTGCGGTCCCGCGCCCGAATGCCCGACCACCCCGAACTCCTCCAGCTCGAACGCGTCAGCCAGGGCACACACGTCCGCGGGCCAATCGCGAAAATTGCGTCCCGCTTGAAAGGTGGAGCGCCCGTACCCGGGCCGATCAATCGCTATCAGTCGGAAGCCGGTGCGCCGCGCGGCACCATCGGCGAAGGCCCCCTCGAGCCGCGAACTTGGCGTGCCGTGGAAGTAGAACGCTGGGTAGCCGGTGCTATCACCCCATTCCAGGTAGGCAAGCGCCCGCCCGTCGGGCAGCATGAGCACATCCGCCTCGTCGGTGCGAATGCGCTCGGGCAGCGATGGCGGTGGCCCGGTCAAGAGCACACCAGCGATGGTATGCCGATCAGAGTCGATTCAGCGCGCGTGCCATGCACGAGTCCTCGAGGAACCGATAGCGCCTAGGCTGGGACTGCCGCAACCACAGCCGATCCAGCGCCGAACGCACGATCCGGCGAACGGGTGTGCGGGTAACAGCCTTGTCGATGTCGATGGTGGAGGCGCTGTCGCCGTTCATGACAGGTTCCCTTCAAGCGTCCTGCAAGCGGTTGCCAAAGCCGTCGCCTATTTTCTGTCATCGGACGGCGCGATCCATCGGCACGGGAGCGTAAATCTGCCCCGCCGGGGGTCGTAGCTTGCCGGGGGCACGCCCGGGTTTATACGCGTATTCGCTGATGCGGCCCGGTCAACGAGCGCTATGCGCCGCCACCGGCAGCCGGGGGCGGCGGCGCAGCACCGGGATCGTCAAGCACGGGACCTTCGAGGATGGGTCCGGGGTAGTCGCGGCTGTGGTCGGGGCCGTCGCTGTCGCGGTGGAAGTCGTCATGGCAGGTGTAGGGATCCCAGTTGGGCCCCCATGCGGGGTCGAAAGGCTGCCCCGGGCACCAGTAGTAGTCGGGCACCGGCGCGGTTTGGGCTGCGGACTGCGCGCCGACCCCGAGACCCGCCACACCCGTGGCCAGGATGCACGCCGCCAGCATGAGCGTGCGGCACGCGAACCGGTACATGCGATGACGGTACGAAAGCGATCTGGCAAGCAACTGGACGCTAGGTGCGATATACCAGAGAACTTGCTGATTACTCGCTGTGACCCATGAGCGCCGCGAACCGCGGCTTGATCACTTCGTCGATTATCGCCAGCCGCTGGTCGAACGGAATGAACGCGGATTTCATCGCATTGACGGTGAAGCGCGCCAGGTCGCTCCAGCCATAACCGAAAGCCTCTACCAAACGATGCATTTCGAGGCTCATCGAGGTGTCGCTCATCAGCCGGTTGTCGGTATTGACGGTCACCCGGAACCGGGCCCGAGCCAGTAGGTCGAACGGATGCTCGGCGATGCTTGCGACCGCGCCGGTCTGCACGTTGGAGCTGGGGCACAGCTCCAGCGGAATTCGCTTGTCCCGCAGGATAGCTGCCAGCCGACCCAACTGGAAACCGCCGTCGGCATCCACGTCGATGTCGTCGACGATCCGCACCCCGTGACCCAGCCGGTCGGCACCGCAGAAGGCGATCGCCTCGTGGATGGACGGCAACCCGAACGCCTCACCGGCATGAATCGTGAAGCGCGCGTTGTGATCACGCATGTACTCGAATGCATCCAAGTGCCGGGTTGGCGGGTGGCCGGCCTCCGCGCCGGCGATGTCGAATCCGACAACTCCCTTGTCCCGGAACCGGATCGCCAACTCTGCGATCTCCCGGGACATTGCGGCGTGCCGCATCGCGGTGACCAGACAGCGGACGGTGATGGGTTGACCATCGGCGGCACACGCCTTCTCGCCGGCGGCGAAGCCCGTCAGAACGGTGTCGACGACGTCGTCGAACGACAGCCCGCAGCTGATGTGCAGCTCCGGCGCGAACCGCACCTCGGCATAGACCACCGAATCGGCGGCCAGGTCTTGCGCGCATTCGAAGGCGACCCGATACAAGGCCTCGGGAGTCTGCATCACCGCCACCGTGTGCGAAAACGGTTCCAGGTAGCGCTCCAGCGAGCCGCTGTGCGACTGGGTGCGAAACCAACTTGCCAGCGCGTCGACGTCAGTTGCCGGCAGGTCGTCGTATCCGACCTGCCCGGCAATGTCCAGCACGGTGGCCGGCCGCAGCCCGCCGTCGAGGTGATCGTGCAGCAACGCCTTGGGGGCTAGCCTGATCGTCTGCAGGGTCGGCGCAGCGGTCATCAGACGATCCGATCGACGATTAGCGGCCGCACCTGCGGCGGACTGTCCCGGATACTCCAACCGCCGGCCAGCTCGGCTCGCGCCGCACCAAAGCGCTCGGGAGCATTCGTGTAGAGGGTGAACAACGGCTCACCGACCACAACCGGCTCCCCCGGGCGGCGATGAATCCGCACCCCCGCACCGTGCTGTACGCGTGCGCCCGGGCGGGACCTGCCCGCACCGAGTCGCCATGCCGCTAACCCCACTGCCATCGCATCGATGTCGCCCATTGTGCCGCTCGCGCCCGCCGTGACGGTTTCCGAATGCGAACCGATCGGCAACGGTTTCGACAAGTCACCTCCCTGCGCGGCAACCAACCGGCGAAACCGGTCCATTGCGGTGCCGTCCCGCAGCGTCTGGGCCGGGTCCCGGCCGTGGATCCCGGCAAGCTCGAGCATCTCGCCGGCCAGCCGCAACGTCAGCTCCACCACGTCGGGCGGTCCGCCGCCGGCCAGCACCTCCAGCGCCTCGGCCACCTCGAGCGCATTGCCGACGGTTCGACCCAGCGGGCAGTTCATCTCCGTCAGCAGGGCACGGGTGGGCACGCCATGCGCCGCGCCCAGTTCGACCATGGTGTGCGCAAGTTCGCGCGCCTGCACTGGCGACCTCATGAAGGCCCCGGAACCAACCTTGACGTCGAGCACCAGTGCACCCGCACCCTCAGCCAGCTTCTTGCTCATAATCGAACTGGCGATCAACGGCAGCGATTCGACGGTGCCGGTAATGTCGCGCAGCGCATACAGCTTGGCATCGGCTGGCGCCAGCTGGCCGGCGGCGAAGATCGCGGCGCCGACGTCGCAAAGCTGCTCGCGCACCCGCTGGTTGGACAGATTCGCGGTGAACCCGGTGATGGATTCCAGCTTGTCCAGGGTGCCGCCGGTGTGGCCGAGTCCGCGGCCCGACGCCTGGGGCACTGCGCCACCGCAGGCGGCGACGACGGGCACCAATGGCAGCGTGATTTTGTCACCTACCCCGCCGGTGGAATGCTTGTCCACGGTCGCTAGTGGCAGATCGGTGAAATCCAGCCGGGCACCCGAGGCCAGCATGGCCGCCGTCCATCTGGCGATCTCGCCGCGGTCCATGCCCCGCCAAACGATCGCCATCAGCAGCGCCGACATCTGTTCGTCGGCGACCCGGCCGTCGGTATAGGCCTTGACGACCCAGTCGATGGCGGCGTCGGACAACCGGCCGCCGTCACGTTTGGTGCGGATGACGGTCGGGGCGTCGAATGCGAAGTCGGTCACCGGCGTTCCCGGGGGAGGTCGTCGAGGCCGAAGGCGTCGGGCAGCAGGTCGCCGAGCCGGCGGGGTCGCACCGGATGGTCGATCAGTAGCTCGGAACCCCCGTGTTCGAGCAGCACCTGACGGCATCGCCCGCACGGCATCAGCACGGATCCATGGCCGTCGACGCAGGCCAGCGCGAGCAGCCGGCCGCCGCCGGTCGAATGCAGGGCGCACACCACCGCACATTCGGCGCACAAAGTCAAGCCATACGAGACGTTTTCCACGTTGCATCCGGTCACCACGCGACCATCGTCGACCAGTGCGGCCGCACCCACCGCAAACCGCGAATACGGCACATAGGCTCCGGCTGCTGCCTGGGTTGCATTGCCCCGCAGCATATTCCAATCGACATCAGGCATTCGGCAACCCCGCTCGTCGATGGGCCGACTAAGAAAAGCCAGCCTAACCCCGGATCCACACACGATCCCGATCGGACTGTTCGACACCGCGGGCAACCTGGCCAAGTTAAGCTCGATTGCCCGGCTCTAGCTGTTCGATAGTGCTTTTAAGGGGTTTGCCAGCGGTGAATACAACGGCGACAACCGTCTCGCGCGGGCGGCGGCCACCTCGGACCCTGTATCGGGGAGATCCCGGTATGTGGTCGTGGGTATGCCATCGCATCAGCGGCGCGACGATTTTCTTCTTCCTGTTTGTCCATGTCCTGGACGCCGCCATGCTGCGGGTGAGCCCGCAGACCTACAACGCGGTGCTGGCGACCTACAAGACCCCGATCGTCGGCCTGATGGAGTACGGCCTAGTCGCCGCGGTCCTTTTTCACGCACTGAACGGGATTCGGGTCATCTTGATCGATTTCTGGTCGGAAGGCCCGCGCTATCAGCGGCTGATGTTGTGGATCATCGGCAGCGTCTTCCTCTTGCTGATGGTTCCGGCAGGCGTGGTGGTGGGCATCCACATGTGGGAGCACTTCCGATGAGCGCCCCGGTCAGACAGCGCAGCCATGACCGTCCAGCCAGCCTGGACAACCCACGATCACCACGGCGGCGTGCCGGCATGCCCAACTTCGAGAAATTCGCCTGGCTGTTCATGCGGTTTTCCGGTGTTGTGTTGGTGTTCCTGGCGATCGGGCACGTGTTCATCATGCTGATGTGGGACAACGGCGTGTATCGCCTGGACTTCAACTTCGTTGCCCAACGCTGGGCGTCGCCGTTCTGGCAGACCTGGGATCTGCTGTTGTTGTGGCTGGCGCAGCTGCACGGCGGCAACGGTCTGCGCACCATCATTGACGACTACAGCCGCAAAGACACCACCCGATTCTGGCTGAACTCGTTGCTGGTGTTGTCCATGCTGTTCACCCTGATGCTGGGAACCTACGTGATAGTGACATTCGACCCGAACATCTCCTGAAAGGCCCGGAAGGAGCACATGATCACGCCACCTCTCCCCCGCAAGCGGGCGGTACCCCCACCTCATCGCTGCGGCCCCCTCGTCGCTTCGCGGCTGGGGGTGCCCCCACTGCATCGTCGGCGGCGGCGTTGATCTGCCAACACCGATACGACGTGGTGATCGTCGGCGCGGGCGGTGCCGGGATGCGCGCCGCGGTCGAGGCGGGTCCGCGGGTGCGTACCGCGGTGCTGACCAAGCTGTATCCCACCCGCAGCCACACCGGCGCGGCCCAGGGCGGCATGTGCGCCGCGCTGGCCAACGTCGAGGACGACAACTGGGAGTGGCACACGTTCGACACCGTCAAGGGCGGCGACTATCTCGCCGACCAGGACGCCGTGGAGATCATGTGCAAGGAAGCCATCGACGCGGTGCTCGACCTGGAGAAGATGGGGATGCCGTTCAACCGCACCCCCGAGGGCCGCATCGACCAGCGCCGCTTCGGCGGGCACACCCGCGACCACGGCAAGGCCCCGGTGCGCCGGGCCTGCTACGCGGCCGATCGCACCGGCCACATGATTCTGCAGACGCTGTATCAGAACTGCGTCAAGCACGACGTCGAGTTCTTCAACGAGTTTTACGCGCTGGATTTGGCTTTGACTCAAACGCCGTCGGGCCCGGTGGCCACCGGGGTGATCGCCTACGAGCTAGCGACCGGTGACATCCATGTCTTTCACGCCAAGGCCGTCGTGATCGCGACCGGCGGCTCGGGCCGCATGTATAAGACCACGTCCAACGCACACACCCTGACCGGCGACGGCATCGGCATCGTGTTCCGCAAGGGACTTCCCTTGGAGGACATGGAGTTTCACCAGTTTCACCCTACCGGCCTGGCCGGTCTGGGCATCTTAATCTCCGAAGCGGTGCGCGGCGAAGGCGGCCGGCTGCTCAACGGGGAAGGTGAGCGTTTCATGGAGCGCTACGCCCCGACGATCGTCGACCTAGCGCCCCGCGACATCGTCGCCCGCTCGATGGTGCTGGAAGTGCTGGAGGGACGCGGCGCCGGACCGCTCAAGGACTACGTCTACATCGACGTCCGCCACCTGGGCGAGGAAGTGCTCGAGGCCAAGCTGCCCGACATCACCGAGTTCGCCCGCACCTACCTGGGCGTGGATCCGGTCACCGAGCTGGTGCCGGTCTACCCGACGTGCCACTACCTGATGGGCGGCATCCCGACCACAGTCACCGGGCAGGTGCTGCGGGACAACACCAGCGTTGTCCCGGGCCTGTATGCGGCCGGCGAGTGCGCGTGCGTGTCGGTGCATGGCGCCAACCGGCTGGGCACCAACTCGCTGTTGGATATCAACGTCTTCGGTCGTCGGGCCGGCATCGCCGCCGCCAGTTATGCGCAGGGTCACGACTTTGTCGACATGCCGCCCAACCCGGAGGCCATGGTGGTGGGCTGGGTCAGCGACATCCTGTCCGAACACGGAAACGAGCGGGTCGCCGACATTCGCGGGGCGCTGCAGCAGTCGATGGACAACAACGCCGCGGTGTTCCGCACCGAGGAGACCCTGAAGCAGGCGCTCACCGACATCCACGCGCTCAAGGAGCGCTACTCCCGAATCACGGTGCACGACAAGGGGAAACGCTTCAACACCGACCTGCTGGAAGCCATCGAGCTGGGATTTTTACTGGAGCTGGCCGAGGTCACGGTGGTCGGCGCTTTGAATCGCAAGGAGTCCCGCGGCGGTCACGCCCGCGAGGACTATCCCAACCGCGACGACGTCAACTACATGCGACACACCATGGCCTACAAGGAAATTGGGGCCGATAAGGAGGGCCCCGAGCTGCGCAGCGATGTCCGCCTTGATTTCAAACCCGTCGTGCAGACCCGTTACGAACCCAAGGAACGGAAGTACTAATGAGCGTCGAGCCGGACGTCGAAACTTTGGATCCGCCCCTACCGCCGGTACCGGACGGCGCGGTGATGGTGACCGTCAAGATCGCCCGGTTCAACCCCGACGACCCCGACGCGTTCGCGGCCACCGGCGGCTGGCAGAGCTTCCGGGTGCCCTGTTTGCCCAGCGATCGGCTGCTCAACCTGCTCATCTACATCAAGGGCTACCTCGACGGCACGCTCACCTTCCGGCGATCCTGCGCCCATGGGGTGTGCGGCTCTGATGCCATGCGCATCAACGGGGTGAACCGGCTGGCCTGCAAGGTGCTGATGCGTGACCTGCTGCCGAAGAAGAAGGGCAAATCGTTGACCGTCACGGTCGAGCCGATCCGCGGGCTGCCGGTGGAAAAGGACCTGGTGGTCGACATGGAGCCGTTCTTCGACGCCTACCGGGCGATCAAACCGTACCTGATCACCAGCGGCAACCCGCCCACCCGCGAACGGATCCAGAGCCCGACCGACCGCGCCCGCTACGACGACACCACCAAGTGCATCCTGTGCGCGTGCTGCACCACCAGCTGCCCGGTGTTCTGGCACGAGGGCAGCTACTTCGGCCCGGCGGCGATCGTCAACGCGCACCGCTTCATCTTCGACAGCCGCGACGAGGCCGCCGCCGAGCGCCTCGACATCCTCAACGAGGTCGACGGGGTGTGGCGCTGCCGCACCACGTTCAACTGCACCGAATCCTGCCCACGGGGCATTGAGGTGACCAAGGCGATCCAGGAGGTCAAGCGCGCGCTGATGTTCACCCGCTGAGGGCTTGCGCGAGCAGACGCAAAATCGCCCGAAAACCAGTGGTTTTGGGCGATTTTGCGTCTGCTCGCGCAGCCGGGTCTACAGCGTTGCCAGGTGCTGTTTGGTTGCGCCAGGAACCGCAGTCAACGCAATCGACTGATCGAAGGTGACAAATCGGCCATCATGAGCGACCGCGAGGGCCAGCAAGTACGCGTCGGTGACCTGTTTGGGGCTGTGCAGGCGGGAACGATCGATGACCTTTGAGTCGAGAATGCTGACGGTGCAGGACCAGAACTCGTGATAGCGCGTGTGCGTCGCACGAGCCAACAAGTCGATGGCATGGGCTACCGAGATTGGGCTGGGATAGCGCGGTTGGCTGATGACGCGGACGAACCCGTTTTGGGTGATCGCACAGGAAGCCCATCCCCGCTCGATCTGCCCGGTGATCCACGCTCGGGCGCGCTCGTGGTCGACGTGATCGCGGTCCAACAGCGCCAGTAGCACGTTGACGTCCAACAGCGCTCGCATCGATCACACGGCCTCCTCGTCACGAAGCCGATCGATCAGCGCGTTCGATACCGCTCCACCGCGATGAGGCAGGGGTTCGAAGCCATGAAAGGCGTCCTCCTGGCTCGCCGCAGGCTGGGGATTCTGGTTGGTTAACGCTTGCCGGGCCAGATCCGACAGGATTTCACCCGCGGTGCGCTTCTCCCTGCGTGCCCGTTCCTTCACGGCCAGCAATACATCGTCGTCGATGGACAACGTGGTGCGCATGCATCAGATGCTATCGCACCAATCTGGGCGCAACGCGTCTACAGGATGGCCAGCGCTCGCGGCATTGAGAATCTCCTTCGTGGGTGCACTCCCACGCGAGGTAGGGGCCGACGACCACCATCTATGCCCCTGGCAACGGTGAGCGCCGCGCGATCATGATCCGCGACGGCGCCGAATCGCAGTTACCCTGCCCCTCGTGTACAACGGTGAAGTCGGCAGGAAGCAGACACGCTGGCTCTCCCGGCTTGACACGTCGCTTCGCGCTGGCTGTGCCCGCCTCGGCGCCACTGAGAGCCAGCGACTCCCATGCCAATACGCCGCCTGGCATCACCGCCTCACAGGCGCGGTGAAATATCGCCGCATCCCAAAAGAGCCTGCTGAGCACCAGCGCGAAACGCGTCTCGCCGGGTTCCCAGCAGCCCAAGTCGGCCTGCACGAGGTTGAGCCGATCGGCCACGCCTCGACGCACGGCCTCGCTGTCCAGCTGCAGCAGCGCGACATCGGACACATCGATTGCGGTGACCTGGCGGCCGTGGGCGGCCAACGCCAGTGCGGTACCCGATCGACCGCTGGCTAACTCCAGAACGGGACCGTCCGGAACGCCTGCTCTGAGGACATCGGCGAGCCAAGGCACCGGGGCAAACGGCGCGTGCGCCGAACCCGCGCGTTCGTATCGCGCGTTCCAGTCGACGCGGTTGGGGTGCTCCCGCAGCGCCGGATCCGTCTGCACGCTCATGGCCGATTGGCCACCCACTCAACACCGTCGAGTGCGAACTCCTTCTTCCATATCGGCACATCCTGTTTGAGCCGCTCGATGCACATGCGAGCGGCGTCGAACGCGGCCGCGCGGTGAGGAGCCGAAGCACCGATGACAACCGCCGCATCACCGATGCGCAATTCACCGGTCCGGTGTGCCACGGCAACTCGCACACCGTCGGCCTGTCGTTCACACTCTTCGATGATGTCCATCAGCGTGCGGTGCACCATGGCCGGATAGGCCTCGTAGTACAACTTGGTCACTTCGTGGCCGTTGTTGTTGTTACGCACGGTACCCACGAAGATGACGGCGCCGCCCTGGGAAGGTCCAGATATCGCGTTGAGCACTTCATCGACGCTCAGCGGCTCATCGGTGAGCCGGCAGTAGACATCGGAGCCCCCGGCAACCTGCGGTATGAACGCCACCGTGTCGCCATCGTCGAGAATCGTTGATGCTGGCGCTATGGATTCGTTAACGGCCATCCGCACTCGCTTGCGAAAATCAGCAAGTGGCGGATAGTCGATTTGCAATTGGTCGACTAAGCCGTCGACGGTGGTGCCGCTTTCGAGTGAGATCTTCTCGTGAGCGACCTTGCACGCTTCGCGAACCGCGCCAAAGTAGAGCACATTGACAGTAATCATTCAACATCCATCCTCGGTGGAGCCACCATCGCTGGGTTTGACGTCCGCGTCGTGCCGCCGGTAATGACCCGATCGGCCACCGCTTTTTTCGTCCAATCTGATATCCGTGATCGTCATGGCACGGTCGACTGCTTTGCACATGTCGTAAACCGTGAGCGCTGTCACCGTAACGGCGGTCAACGCCTCCATCTCCACACCCGTACGTGCCACCGTGGTCACCGTCGCCGCAATCGAGAGCCGGTCCGCGCCCTGCGGCTCGAGCGTGACGGTGACCGCCTCGATCCCCAGCGGGTGACACAGCGGGATAAGCTCACCGGTCCGTTTGGCCGCCATAATGCCGGCTATCCGTGCGGTCGCTATGACATCGCCCTTTGCCGCGGTGCCGTGACAGATCATGTCCAGGGTCGACGGTTTCATCAGGACGGCCCCGGATGCCCGCGCTCGCCGCAAGGTCACCGCCTTCGCCGACACATCGACCATTCGGGCGGCGCCTTGTTCATCAAGGTGGGTAAGCACCCCATCGTGGTCGTTCACCGTGCCACCTGCTGGCTGCATTGCTCATCGTGCACTGCGCTGAAAGCCTCGGCGAGGTCGAAGTCGACGCGAGTCAAACAGTGCATCTGGCGCGTCCAACAAGTCAACCGCACCGACCGCTTGTTATGGACACTGAACCGCCCCGGCATGTCCGGAGACTCCAGTTCTTGGAAAGGATGGGGTCAT
>OBKH01000092.1_pt1 | contig 20376 bp, 18 predicted proteins | sample 1496241 | NCBI WGS metagenome assembly OBKH01 (sample SAMN03273953, study PRJEB22546) | soil metagenome | isolation source: rice field elevated CO2 plus elevated temperature | place: India: CRRI Experimental farm Cuttack,Odisha-753006 | collected 2013-12-17 | reverse complement strand
TATGTATGACGCGGCGGCCGCGTCCGGGAGCGACCTCCTCGCCCTTGCCGCCGAGGGCGCCGGGGGCGCCGCCGTTGCCGCCGGCCGCGCCGGGCCCGCCGCCGCCCCCGAACCCACCGTTGCCGATCAGCCCGGCGGCACCACCGTTGCCGCCGGCCATCCCCACGGTCGTGCTGGTGCCGCCGTTGCCACCGTTGCCGTACAGCAACCCGCCGGGCCCGCCGTCTTGTCCCGGCCCGCCGTTGGCGCCATCACCGATCAGCGGGCGCCCAAAAATCCGCTCGAAGCGAGCGTTGATCGCGGCCAACAGGTCTTGTTCCACGCTCTGCGCCGCCGAGACGTTGACCGCCTCCGCAGCCGCATAAGCCCCGCCGGCACCCGTCAACGCCTGCATGAACTGGGCGTGAAACGCCGACATTTGGGCGCTCACCGCCTGATACGCCTGACCATGCGCCCCAAACAGCGACGCGATTGCCGCGGAAACCTCATCAGCACCCGCGGCCAACACCGCGGTGGTCGGCGCCAACGCCGCGGCGTTGGCCTGCGCCAGTGTCGACCCGATGCCCGCTAGATCCGAAGCGGCCGCCGCCAACACCTCCGGCGCCACGACTACAAACGACATCGCCTTACTCCGATCAGTCCAGCATCGGATGTCCCGCATGGATCAGTCGATGGTATCGCTATCCAGGATCCCAAACACCGGGTTTCACCTGGGCAGATTGCACAGCATGACGAGCCGGCTAATGTGCACTCTGCGCAGGCAGCCGAACAGCGCAACATAGGCGTCCTGCGCCGGATTCACCTGCCGTAGCTGCGATGCCTCGCACTGTAGTCACGCAGCGCGCGTAGAAAATCGACGTGGCGAAACGCCGGCCAGTGCGCCTCGGTGAACCACATCTCCGAGTAGGCGCTTTGCCACAGCAAGAACCCGGACAAGCGTTGCTCGCCGGAGGTGCGTATCACCAAATCGGGGTCGGGTTGGCCTGAGGTGTACAGGTTTTCCGAGATACCCTCGACGGTCACCGCGTCGACGAGTTCCTCCGCGGTGGCCCCGTTGGCGAGTTCCTTGCTCAACAACGCGCGCACAGCGTCGACGATCTCGCGGCGCCCGCCGTAGCCAACAGCAACGTTGACATGAAACGAGGCCACCTCCGGGGTGGATTCCACCGCACCGCGCAGCCGCCGGGCCGGTTCCTCGCCGATCAACCCCAGATCCCCGACCGTCCGCACACTCCAGTGGTTGGCCGGTGCGCAGATCTCTTCCACGACATCGGTGATGATCTCGATGAGTGCTGCAAGCTCGTCGGGATCGCGCTGCAGGTTTTCGGTGGACAGCAGATAGACGGTGGCCAGTTCGATGCCGGCTTCGTGGCACCACCGCAGCATTTCGGCGATCTTGGCCGCACCCATCCGGTAGCCGTAGCTGACGTCGTCGTAGCCCGCGCTGCGCGCCCATCGCCGGTTGCCGTCGCACAGCACGGCTATGTGCCGGGGCAGGTCGGATTTCGAGGCGGCCAAGCCCTGCCGCAGGCGCAGCTCGTAGAGCCGGTACAACGGCTCTTTGAGCCGCGGCGGGATGATCTCCACAGATACCCAGACTACTGTGACCCAGACGTCGAGTCAGATGTCCGCTACCTGGCCCGACTACTGTGTTCGACGACACCCACCGGCAAGCACAAGACGAGGCAACAGGCGAAATGAGCGGCCAGGCCGACACCGCCACCACCGCGGAAGCAAGGACGCCGGCCCACGCTGCCCACCACCTCGTCGAAGGTGTCGCCCGTGTCCTGACCAAACCGCGCTTCCGCGGCTGGATCCACGTGTATTCCGCCGGCACCGCGGTGTTGGCCGGTGCGTCGCTGGTCGCGGTGTCGTGGGCGGTGGGTTCCGCCAAGGCGGGCCTGACGACGCTGGCCTACACCGCGGCCACGATCACCATGTTCACCGTCAGCGCCACTTATCACCGGGTCAATTGGAAATCCGCGACGGCCCGCAACTGGATGAAGCGGGCCGACCACTCGATGATCTTCGTGTTCATCGCCGGCAGCTACACGCCGTTCGCGCTGCTGGCCTTGCCGGCCCACGACGGGCGCGTGGTGTTGTCGATTGTTTGGGGCGGTGCGATCGCCGGAATCTTGCTGAAGATGTGTTGGCCGGCGGCGCCGCGCTCGGTCGGGGTTCCGCTGTACCTGTTGCTGGGTTGGGTGGCGGTCTGGTACACCGCGACGATCCTGCACAACGCCGGGGTGACCGCGTTGGTGTTGCTGTTTGTTGGCGGCGCGTTGTACAGCATCGGCGGCATTCTCTACGCGGTACGCTGGCCCGACCCGTGGCCGACGACGTTCGGCTACCACGAGTTCTTCCACGCCTGCACCGCGGTGGCGGCGATCTGCCACTACATCGCGATGTGGTTCGTGGTGTTCTGACCCGGCACGCCCAGGGCGGTCGCGAGCGTGAAAATTGCGACGCGACACGCCGACACCGCGTCGCGGATTTCACGGTGGACGGGTGCCACCCGAGTCCGCTAGCCGGGTACGCCCAAAGCGGTGGCGAGTTCGGCCGCGCTGGTCACCGGCAGATCGCAGACCCGGCCCCGGCATACGTAGGCGGCGTCGGCGCCGGCCACCCGATCCCGGCCGACCAGCAGCGCCGACGAACCCGCCGCGCCGCCCACGACGATCGCCCCGCCCGGGGCCAGCCGGCGCGCGTCGGCCAGCAGGGACGACCGCGGCAGGTCGCACGCGACGGCGATCTGCAGCGGTCCGCGCACCACCGCCTCGGCGACCGCCAGCCAATGCCCGGCCGACCGCGGCGCCCGAGCCAGCAGCACCGCATGCGCCCGCAGCGTGTCGGCCGCCAGCTGCCAATACCGCTCGGCGCGAGCACCGTCGACCACATGGCCCGCCGTCAGCAGCGCCTCGGCGATCGACGAAGCGCCCGACGGTGTCGCCCCGTCCAGCGGATCGGAGGGCCGCAGCATCAGCCGCTCGGCGTCGTCGGCGGTGTCGAACCAGCGACCGGGGCGCTGCGGGTCGCCGAAATGCGCCACCGCGGTGTCCAGCAATCCGGTAGCCGCCGTCAGCCACGCGCCCTCGGAGGTCAGCTGGTAGAGCGCCAGCAGCCCGGTGGCCAGCATCGCGTGGTCCTCCAGGATGGCGGCGCTGTCGCCGACCACCCCGCCCAGGCTGGCCCGGCGCAGGCGGCCGTCGACGACGTGCAGGTCCAGCAGCCTGGTCGCGCAGCGCCGCGCGGCGTGCGCCAACGCGGGGTCGTCCAGGGCCACGCTGGCTTCGGCCAGCGCGGTGATCGCCAACCCGTTCCAGGACGTGACGACCTTGTCGTCGCGGGCGGGCTGGGCCCGGGCCAGGCGGGCCACCAGCAACGCGGCGCGGACCCGGTCCAGACGCGCCGCGTCGTCGGGGTCGGCGGGCAACTGCAGCACAGACGTCCCGTGCTCGAAGGTGCCGGCCTCGGTCACCCCGAAAACCTCTGCCGCCCAACGGCCGTCGTCGCCGCCGAGCACCTCGGTCAGTTGCACCGGCGTCCAAACGTAGGTCGAACCCTCGCGGCCGTCGGCGTCGGCATCCAGCGACGAGGTGAACATGTCGGCCGGTGCTTTGCTGCCCAACTCGTCGAGCAGAAATCGCGCGGTCTGGGCGGCGACCCGGCGGGCCAACGGATCCCCGGTACGGCGGGCCCAGTGCGCGTAGGCGCGCAGCAGCAGCGCGTTGTCGTACAGCATCTTCTCGAAATGCGGTACCACCCAGGCACCGTCGACGCTGTATCGGGCGAAACCGCCGCCGAGTTGGTCATAGATGCCGCCACGGGCCATGGCGTTTCCAGTGCGTGCGACCGCCTCCAGCGCCGCCGGTGATCGGGTGCGCTCGTAGTGCCGCATTAGCGCTTCCAGCAGTGCCGACGGCGGGAATTTCGGCGCACCGCCAAATCCGCCGTGCGCCGTGTCCTGCTCACGCAGCACTCCTGCCACCGCGTCGTCACACAGCTCCGGCGCCACCTCCGGGCCACCCCCGGGCAGCCCCGAAGCCATCGAGCGCAACTCGGCAGCGATATGGTCAGATGCCTGCTCCACCTCAGCGCGGCGTTCCCGCCAGGTTTCGGATATGGCCGAAAGAAGTTGCAGGAAAGCCGCTTTCGGGTAGTAGGTGCCGCAGAAGAACGGCCGGCCGTTGGGGGTGAGAAAGCATGTCATCGGCCAGCCGCCCTGCCCGGTGAGCGCGACGGTGGCGTTCATGTAGACCGCGTCGATGTCGGGCCGCTCCTCCCGGTCGACCTTGATACAGACGAAGCCCGCGTTCATGGCCGCGGCCACCTCGTCGTCGTCGAATGACTCGTGGGCCATGACGTGACACCAGTGGCAGGCGGCGTAGCCGACGGACAGCAGGATCGGCACCGCGCGCGCGGCCGCCTCCGCCAGTGCCTGCGGCGTCCACTGCTGCCAGTGCACCGGGTTATCAGCGTGCTGGCGCAGGTACGGGCTGGTGGCCAGCGCGAGGGTATTCGTCCCGGACGGATTAGCCGGACTCATGCGGGGGTCCCGGTGGTCGGGCCGGTCCGTCGCGGTCGGTGCCCTCGTCGGCTGCCTGGTCGAGCTCGGGGTGATCCCGGTCGAACGACTTGGGAACTTTCTTCAGTTGCTGGTTCATCGAACGCACCAGAAACAACGTGGCGATCACCAATAGCACGATCACCAGCAACCCCACCGGGCTAGCCTTCCCGAAATCGGGTCCGGTGTTACCGGGCCCGCCCTCAGCAATCACGCTGAGCAGAATCTGGTTCACGGCTCGATCCCGGCGAACAATTCGGTCTCCGGTGGGCGCGCGGGGATACGCGAGCGAGCCAACTCGAATTCCTCGGTCGGCCACAGCCGCTCCTGCCAGGCAAGCGGGGCGGCGAAGAATTCGGCGTTCGGGTCGATCTGGGTGGCATGCGCGCGCAACGCATCGTCGCGTTGGCTGAAGTATTTCGAGCACTCGACCCGGGTGGTCACTCGGCTGGTGAGAAAGTCATGGTCGGGGTCCCAGTACGCCAGCCATTGTTCGAATGGGCCGCGTTGGCCGTGCCGGGCGAACTCATCCTGCAACATCTGCATCCGCTCCCGCAGGAAGCCGTGGACGTAGTACAGCTTGGACACCGTCCACGGCTCACCCGCGTCGGGAAACCGGCAAAAGTCACCGGCCGCCTCGTAGGCAGCCACCGAAACCTGATGGCAGCGAATGTGGTCGGGATGTGGGTAGCCGCCGTTCTCGTCGTAGGTGGTCATCACGTGCGGCCGAAACTCGCGAACCACCCGCACCAGCGCCTCGGTGGACACCTCCAGCGGTACCCGCGCGAAGCAGTCATCAGGCAGCGGTGGCGGTAAATCACCCTTAGGTAGCCCGGAGTCGACGAAGCCCAGCCAGGTGTGCTCGACACCGAGGATCTCGGCCGCCTTGGTCATCTCGTCACGCCGGATCTCGGCGATGCGCCCATGCACGTCCGGCAGGTCCATCGCCGGGTTGAGGATCTCGCCGCGCTCACCACCGGTCAACGTCACCACCAGCACGCGATGACCCTCGTCGGCGTAGCGCGCCAGGGTGGCCGCGCCCTTGCTGGACTCGTCATCGGGGTGGGCGTGCACCGCCATCAACCGCAGTTCGCTCACGTGCCCCCTTGTCCGTCCGCCTGGCTGCCCCCTTAAGCCTATAAGTGACCCTATAATTCCGGTTTGTCGAAGCGTTGCATCCCGCCGGCGTGAACCCAGGCATGACCCACACCCCCATTCCGCGACCAGACGCCCGCTACGGACGCCCGCGACTGTCCCGCCGAGCGCGGCGCCGTGTCGCGATCGCCCTGGGGGTGCTGGTCGCCGCGGCCGGCATCGTCATTGCCGTCATCGGCTACCAACGGATCAGCACCAGCGCCGTCACCGGTTCGCTGGTGGGCTATCGACTGGTCGACGACGAGACGGCATCGGTCACCATCAGCGTGACACGTTCGGACCCGTCCCGACCGGTGGCCTGCATCGTGCGAGTTCGGGCAACAAACGGCAGCGAGACCGGCAGACGTGAGCTGCTAGTCCCACCGTCCGAGGCAACCACCGTGCAGGTGACGACGACCGTGAAATCCTCCCAGCCGCCGGTGATGGCGGACGTATACGGTTGTGGCACCGAAGTGCCCAGCTACCTGCGCCTCCCCTGACCGTGGTGGTAGCATGGATCGATGCACGGTCCTGCCGGGGCCGTGTATTGCTGCATTAACGGCCGTACGCAGAACGGAGCGGCGGCAACCCGGGGTGAGACCCCAAATATTCCCGACAGTGCTGCTGGCAGGGATCCGAAACTTGCCCGACTACGCGGGAACGACAACACGAGGAGCGCGACGAGATGACGGATACTCAAGTCACCTGGTTGACCCAAGAGTCACATGACCGACTCAAAGCAGAGCTCGACCAGCTGATTGCGAATCGCCCGGTCATCGCCGCCGAAATCAACGACCGCCGCGAAGAAGGCGACCTGCGCGAGAACGGCGGATACCACGCCGCCCGCGAGGAGCAGGGCCAGCAGGAGGCCCGCATTCGCCAGCTGCAGGACTTGCTCAGCAACGCAAAGGTTGGCGAGGCACCCAAGCAATCCGGCGTCGCATTACCCGGTTCTGTGGTCAAGGTGTACTACAACGGCGACAAGTCGGACAGCGAAACGTTCCTCATCGCCACCCGCCAGGAGGGCGTCAGCGACGGCAAGCTCGAGGTCTACTCGCCGAATTCACCGCTCGGTGGGGCCCTGATCGACGCCAAGGTCGGCGAGACCCGCAGCTACACGGTGCCCAACGGCAGCACCGTGTCGGTGACCCTAGTCAGCGCCGAGCCGTACCACTCCTAGGTACCCGCGAGCAGACGCAGAAGCCCCCAAACCGGCGGTTTTGGGGTGCTTTCGCGTCTGCTCGCGGTAGTTAACCCAGGGCCTGTTCGAGATCGCCGAGCAGGTCGGCAATGTCTTCGATACCGACCGAAAGCCGCACCAGATCGTCGGGCACCTCCAATTGCGAACCGGCCGTCGACGCATGGGTCATGGCGCTGGGATGTTCGATCAGCGACTCCACCCCACCCAGCGACTCGGCCAGGATGAAGACGCGGGTCTTGGCACACAGGTCCTGCGCCGCACGCCGACCGGCCCGCATCCGCACCGAAACCATGCCGCCGAAGCCGCGCATCTGTCGCGCGGCAATCTCATGCCCGGGATGACTGGGCAAACCCGGATACAACACAGAACTCACCGACGGATGATCAGCGAGGAATTCCGCTACCGCACAGGCATTTTCACTGTGCCGCTGCATCCGCAGCACCAAGGTCTTCAGGCCGCGCATGGTCAGGTAGGCGTCGAATGGTCCGGGCACCGCGCCGGCGCCGTTCTGCAAGAAAGCGAACTCCTCGTCCAGCTCTTCGTCGTTGGTGACCAGCGCACCTCCCACCACGTCGGAATGGCCGCCGATGTACTTGGTAGTCGAGTGCAACACCACATCGGCGCCCAGCCGCAACGGCTGCTGCAACGCGGGTGAGGCAAAGGTATTGTCCACCAATACTTTTGCCGATCTGTCTGTGCCCAGCTCGGCAATGGCCGTGATATCGGCGATCGACAGTAGCGGATTGGTGGGCGTCTCCACCCAAATCAGCCGGGTGCGCGGAGTAATCGCGGCACCCACCGCATCCAGATCGGCAAGCCGCACCGGCGTGTACTGGACATCCCACCGGGTGAACACCTTGTCTATCAACCGGAATGTGCCGCCGTAGGCGTCATCGGGAATGACGACGTGGTCTCCGGGCCGTAACATCGCCCGCAGGGCGCAGTCGGTCGCGGCCATCCCGGAACTGAATGCCCGCGCGAAAGCACCCTCCTCGACTGCCGCCAGCGAGGCCTCCAATGCGGCCCGGGTGGGGTTGCCGGTGCGTGCGTATTCGAAACCGCCACGCAGACCGCCGACGCCGTCTTGGGCGAAGGTGCTGCTGGCGTAGATCGGCACGTTCACCGCCCCGGTCGCCGGATCCGGGCGGTAGCCAGCGTGGATGGCGCGGGTGGCCGGTCCGCTGATTCCCTGGTGTCCCGTGCGGTCTTCGCTCATCGGACGGTCGGGTGGGCAGTGCAGTCCCGGATCAGATCGGCACGCACACCGTCGTCATGATCTTGTCCGCCAACGTTTGCCGTTTAGCGTCCCACAGCGGAAACAGGAACCCGACGAAGCAGATGATCGCGTCGATAAAGTGGGCAAGCTGGCGTACCACCGACATCCCGAAGCCGATTGGTTGCCCGGTGGTCTCGCTGACCACCTTGAACTTCAGCACCGACTTGCCGATGCTCGACCCGATGGTGCCCTGGCGATAGCCGTAGTTCCAGACCAGGTAAGCCAATCCGCCCACCGACAACAACCACTGCACCAACTGGCCGATCATCGACGGCTGGGAAACGCAGAACTGGCCGACGTCGTACTCACTAATGCTGGTGACGCACGACGACGTCTGAGTGACCAGCATGATCACCCAACCGATGCCAACCAGCACTACGTATGGGGCCCAGTCGATGAATGCCGCCAGCACCCGGGTAATCCACGGCGTGTAGGACTCGGTCGGCATCGTACGAATCGCCGGTCCGGGCGGCGGCGGCGCGTAACCGCCGGCCGACGGCGGAGGCGGCGGGTAGGCCCCCCCGCCAGGCGGTGGCGGCGGAGGCGGGTAGCCACTGCCGCTCGAGGGCGGAGGGGGCGGAGCGTAACCACTGCCGCCGGGTGGTGCAGCGGGAGGTGGCTCATGCCCACCGGACGGCCCAGGCGGTGGCGGGGGCGGTGGGTACGACCCGCCGGGGGGCGGCTGTTCGGTCATGGGCACACCTTCCACTGAGGTTCAGCTGAACTAGGGTGAACTAGGCGGGACTACAGTACCTGAGGACCGGATTCACCGGAACGCCCGGCGGTGAGATGAGCCACGGGGCCCAATGGGTCAGTGCCCACGACCTGTGCGGCACTGGCCGCCTGCCGTAATTGTTTGTAGCCGAACTAAATTGCGGCGCGCCTGCCTGCGCGACTACCGCCGTCCCGCCCCCTCCGACAAGAAGCCCAACAAGTCGTACCGGGTAATGACCCCAACCGGCTTGCCTTCCTCCACCACCATCAACGCATCCCAATCACGCAACGCCTTGCCGGCCGCACTGACCAATTCACCGGCGCCTATCATCCGCAGCGGCGGGCTCATGTGTGCCGACACGGCGTCGGCCAACTTGGCGCGGCCCTCGAACACGGCCGAGAGCAGCTCGCGTTCCGAGACGCTACCGGCGACCTCGCCGGCCATCACCGGCGGCTCGGCGCCGACCACCGGCATCTGCGACACCCCGTACTCGCGAAGAATCCCGATGGCGTCGCGCACGGTCTCCGACGGATGGGTGTGCACCAGGGCGGGCAGCGCGCCGGACTTGCGGCGCAACACATCACCGACGGTGGATTGCTCGGTCGACCCGTCAAGGCGGCTGCGCAGGAACCCATAGGACGACATCCACGCGTCGTTGAAGATTTTCGACATGTAGCCCCGGCCGCCGTCGGGCAACAGGACGACGATCAACGCGTCGGGCCCGGCTTCCTCGGCGACCTTGAGCGCGGCAACCACCGCCATCCCGCACGACCCGCCGACCAACATCGCCTCTTCGCGGGCCAGCCGCCTGGTCATGTCGAACGAGTCGGAGTCGGACACCGCGATGATCTCGTCGGGCACGCTCGGGTCATAGGCCGCCGGCCAGAAATCCTCGCCGACCCCCTCGACCAGATACGGTCGGCCGGCACCGCCCGAATAGACCGATCCCTCCGGGTCGGCGCCGACGATGCGTACTCGGCCCCCGGACACCTCTTTGAGGTACCGGCCAGCGCCGGTGATGGTACCGCCGGTGCCGATGCCAGCCACGAAATGGGTGACCTTGCCCTCGGTATCGGCCCAGATTTCCGGGCCGGTGGTCACATAATGGCTTGCCGGTCCCTCCGGGTTGGCGTACTGGTCGGGCTTCCAGGCACCGTCGATATCACGGACCAACCGGTCCGACACACTGTAGTAGCTGGCCGGATCGTGCGGCGGGACCGCCGTCGGGCACACCACGACCTCGGCGCCGTAGGCGATCAACACATTGCGTTTATCCTCACTGACCTTGTCCGGGCAGACGAACACGCACTTGTAGCCGCGGCGCTGAGCGACCAACGCCAGACCAACGCCGGTATTGCCGGACGTGGGTTCGACGATGGTGCCACCCGGCTTCAGCTGACCGCTGGCCTCGGCGGCTTCGATCATCTTCACCGCGATCCGATCCTTGGAGCTGCCGCCAGGGTTGAGATACTCGACCTTTGCGGCCACGGTTCCGGCGCCGTCGGGTACCACGGAGTTCAGCCGAACCAGTGGGGTACCACCAATGAGTTCACTGATATGTTGCGCGATCCGCATGCGTTCATCGTCTCAGGCGCCTGCCGGCCAGGCACACGCGCTCCGTCGGCATCCCGCTACCCGGTGGCCTCGCGGATGTACTCCCCGATCTGACGCAACGAGCGGATCGCCTCGGGCAGCATCGACGCCGCAACCTGAAAGTCGTGGACCTGGCCCGGCCATACCCGGACCTCGGCCGGCACCCCGGCCGCCGCCAGTTTGGCCGCCGCCAACTGAGCGTCGTGCAGCAATACCTCGGAGCCCGACACGTGAATCAGTGTCCGCGGCAGCCCCGGTGTGATGTGCTCCAAGGGCTCATAGAGCTCTTCGGGTTCGCCGTCTACCTGGTTCCTCGCTGCTGCGCTAGCAACCAATGCGTCAAGCGCATCGAACGCCCTTGCCGGGAACATCGCATCGGTTTTGATGTTGGGATGCGCCTGCTTGTGTTCCTTTGCTAGCTGCAGCAGTGGCGAGATCGCGACTAGAGCCGCCGGCTCCTCCCCCACTTCCTGTAGCCGCTGCGCGAGAGCGAGCGCAAGATACCCGCCCGCGGAATCGCCCGCTAGCACGATCTGCTCCGGCTCATAGCCCAACAGCCTCAGCCACCGGTAGCCGTCGTGACAGTCGTCGAGCGCCATCCCGATCGAGTGCTTGGGAATCAACCGATAGTCGACCACCAGAACAGGCGAGTCAGCGAACTTAGAGAGCAACTCGACGAGTCGTCCATGCGAGTTTGCTCCACACGTCAGAAACGCGCCGCCGTGCAGGTACAGGACGGCGCGTCGAGTGCCGTCCGCCGGCAACACACCCGACGCCCGAACCAGTTGGGCGGACGCATTAGGCAGGCTCACCGCGGCCCTTACGGTCGTTGACGCTGGGAGCAGAACCCGGGCAGCCTGGTCGATGACACCCCACGGCCAGGGCGCATGCGGAAGATAGCTACCGACCGCTAGCACCGGCCGGACCGCCACTCGTGACGCCAGCGCAGCTAATCGCGCAACAAGACTTGGACCAGACTCGACGACCTCCACCGGGGCGCCGTCGCTGATCGCAAACTTGCGTGCCTCGAGTCTACGTGCCTTCAACACGTCGCGCGGCGAAATGACAACTCTGGGTGAGCCGGATACCTTACTGGGTGCAGTCATGCCCAACACTTCCTACGCCGTTGTAGTCCGATACAGCATGTGACGAAGCGGCTGAGCCTCTGGCTCAGCCAACCCCGCGAACTTAGCTTGACAGTCTTTTTTAGGTGCCACAGCCAAAGAGTCTGATTCGATACCACATTTGGTCCACACCGTGACGGGTTTGTTCGTCAGCTATCCACGAAATCGGCACAACCGTCCTAAACTGATCCCGTGAGCATGCGCGTGCCACGGCGTTCCACGATCGCTTTGGCCACCGCGGGTGCACTCGCCTCGACGGGCACGGCCTATCTGGGCGCACGCAACCTGCTGGTCGGTCAGGCGACCCACGCGCGCACGGTAATTCCCAAATCCTTCGACGCACCGCCCCGCGCCGACGGCGTATACACCCGCGGCGGTGGGCCCGTGCAACGGTGGCGACGCGAAGTGCCCTTCGACGTGCACCTGATGATCTTTGGTGACTCGACGGCGACGGGATACGGCTGCGCTAGCGCTGAGGAAGTACCGGGCGTGTTGATCGCCCGCGGACTCGCCGAGCAGACCGGCAAGCGGATCCGGCTGAGCACCAAAGCCATCGTCGGCGCCACCTCGAAAGGCGTCTGCGGTCAAGTCGATGCGATGTTCGTGGTCGGTCCGCCGCCGGATGCGGCGGTAATCATGATTGGCGCCAACGACATAACGGCACTCAACGGCATTGGCCCCTCTGCGCAACGGCTGGCCGACTGCGTACGCAGGTTGCGCACCCGCGGAGCGGTAGTGGTGGTCGGCACTTGCCCCGACCTCGGCGTCATTACCGCCATCCCGCAGCCGCTGCGCGCGCTAGCGCACACCCGTGGTGTGCGGCTGGCCCGCGCCCAAACGGCAGCCGTCAAGGCGGCCGGTGGGGTGCCGGTGCCGCTAGGACATCTACTGGCTCCCAAATTCCGGGCAATGCCCGAGCTGATGTTCTCCGCCGACCGCTACCACCCGTCGGCGCCCGCGTACGCCCTGGCGGCCGATCTGTTGTTCCTTGCGCTGCGCGATGCGCTGACCGAAAAGCTCGATATCCCAATTCATGAAACGCCGTCCCGGCCTGGAACGGCCACCCTCGAGCCGGGCCACACGCGACACAGCATGATGTCGCGGCTGCGGCGGCCCCGGCCGGCCCGGGCCGTGCCGACCGGTGGGTAGCGACTACATTTGACCTAAACTTCACCACGTCTTGTCCATGCCGGGAGCCGTCATGCCAGAAGCTGTCATCGTCTCGACTGCCCGCTCGCCGATTGGCCGGGCCATGAAAGGATCGCTGGTCGGCATGCGGCCCGACGACCTGGCCGTCCAGATGGTGCGCGCCGCGCTCGACAAGGTTCCGGCACTGAACCCCCATCAGATCGACGACCTCATGATGGGCTGTGGCCTGCCAGGCGGTGAGTCCGGTTTCAACATCGCCCGTGTCGTCGCCGTCGCGCTCGGCTATGACTTCCTGCCGGGCACCACGGTCAACCGGTACTGTTCGTCGTCGCTGCAGACCACCCGGATGGCCTTCCACGCGATCAAGGCCGGTGAGGGCGACGCGTTCATCTCCGCGGGCGTGGAAACCGTCTCCCGGTTCGCCAAGGGAAACTCCGACTCCTGGCCGGACACCAAGAACCCGCTGTTCGACGGGGCTCAGGAACGTTCGGCCGCGGCAGCCGCCGGCGCCGACGAATGGCACGATCCCCGCACCGATCAGAAGCTGCCGGACATCTATATTGCGATGGGCCAGACCGCGGAAAACGTCGCCATCATGACCGGCATCAGCCGCGAAGAACAGGACCGCTGGGGCGTGCGCAGCCAGAACCGGGCCGAAGAGGCGATCAAGAACGGGTTCTTCGAACGAGAAATCACGCCGGTCACCCTTCCGGACGGCACCACGGTCAGCACCGACGACGGCCCGCGACCGGGTACCACCTACGAAAAGGTCAGCGAGCTCAAGCCGGCTTTCCGGCCGAATGGCACCGTGACCGCGGGGAATGCCTGTCCGCTCAACGACGGGGCCGCCGCGGTGGTGATCACCAGCGACACCAAGGCCAAGGAATTAGGCTTGACACCGCTGGCGCGCATTGTGTCCACCGGGGTCAGCGGGCTGTCCCCGGAGATCATGGGCTTAGGGCCGATCGAGGCGTCCAAGAAGGCGCTGGAAAGAGCCGGGATGGCGATCACCGACATCGACCTGGTCGAGATCAACGAGGCCTTCGCGGTGCAGGTCCTGGGCTCGGCGCGCGAGCTGGGCATCGACGAGGACAAGCTCAACATCTCAGGTGGCGCGATCGCCCTAGGTCACCCGTTCGGTATGACGGGCGCGCGCATCACCACCACGCTGTTGAACAACCTGCAGACCTACGACAAGACGTTCGGTCTGGAAACCATGTGTGTCGGTGGCGGCCAGGGCATGGCGATGGTGATCGAGCGCCTCGCGTGAGCGAGGCGCTCGAGTGCGTTGACTCTGCGTCCACCACGCAAAAGTGCGAGTAGGACACGTGGTGGGCGCAGAGTCAACGTCGTGATGTCAACGTGTCCCAAGCCTGCCGAACCCGGCGGACGACGTCGGGTCCCTTGTGGTCTGCCAGCACCCTGATGTGAGTCCAGCCGGCGCGCCGGATGTATTCCAGGCGTTCGACGTCTTTGACGAACTGGTCTCGGCTGAGACGGTGTTGCTCGCCGTCGTACTCGACCGCGAGCATGATGTCCTCCCATCCCATGTCGAGGAAATACTTTGGATGCCCGTAGACGCCGAGCAAGGGGATCTGAGTGGACGGCCGTGGAAAGCCGGCGTTTATCAGCAAGAGCCGCAGCCACGTCTCCTTCGGCGACTGCGCACCTGGGTCGACGAGATCCAGCGCCTTGTCTAGTTGACGCAGCCCGCGAGTATGGGGGTGCTTCCTCGCGAGCTCCCTAACATCGTTGATCTTGAAATCGGTGGCATTGGCAAGCGCATCCAGTCTGGTTATCGCCTGACCTAAGGGTGGACGCCTGCCCAAGTCGAAGGCCGTACGTTCAACGGTAGTCACAGTAAGCCCGCACAAGCGCTGGACTTCGCCGTCGAGCAGTAGCTCATCCTTAGTCCGCACCCCGTTCGGCGCCCTGGCGTTGCGCCAGATCAACTCCACCAATGCGTGGTCATCGACCCATTTCGCGCCGTGCAGCGCTGATGCCGAAGCGCCGGCGATCACCCCTTTGCGGCCCGACCACAGCCAGGCCGCGATAACGCGTTGCCGCAGGGAGGGCTTCAGCCGCTTGTCCAGATAGACGTTGGGCATGATCGCGGTGTAGTACTTGCCCAGCTCATGCCAGCTGATGAGTCCCGCCGCCAACGCCTCGCTGCCGATGAACGGCTGCGCCCCCATCTCCCGCATGCGGGCATGGTGTCAGCACCCACCGACACAGCCGTTGATCCTGCGTCTACCACGCAAAAGTGCGAGTGGTCAGCCTGGTGGACGCAGAATCAACGGCCAACGAGCGCTACTCATTCTGTAGATAACTGAGCAGGCGCAGGATCTCGATGTACAACCAGACCAGCGTTACGGTCAGGCCTAACGCGACGCCCCATGCCGCCTTCTCCGGTGCTCCCGCGCGAATCATCTGATCAGCCGCATCGAAGTCGATCAGGAAGCTGAACGCCGCGATGCCGATGCACACCAGCGAGAAGATGATCCCCAGCGGTCCGGGGCTGCGTAAGCCCAAGCCTTCACCGCCGCCGACATTGAACATCGCCAGCACGAGGTTGCCGAGCATCAAGACCAGCACGCCGAACAGCGCAGCGACCACCATTCGGGTGAACTTGGGGGTGACCCGGATGGCCCCTGTCTTGTAGACGACGAGCATGCCGAAGAACACACCCATCGTCCCTAAGATGGCCTCCCCGATCAGCACCCCAGCATTCGCGGACGCCACCGTGAAGTTAGCCAAGACGAACGAGATGGCACCCAGGAACAGGCCCTCGAGCGCCGCGTAGCTGAGCACGATCGCCGGGTTGTCCTGCTTGCGGCCGAAGGTGGCCACCAGCACCAGCGCCAAACCACCCAAAGCCCCCACCAAGGTCAGCGGCATGGCCAGTGCGACGTTCGACGCAACCAGGAAGTAGGAGACGACGGCGGTGCCCGCCAACATAGCCAGCGTCAGGCCCGTCTTGGTCACGACATCGTCGATGGTCAGCGGGCGGGTGGCCTTTGCTTCCCGATAGGGCGCCAGGTAGGGATCGGCTGGGAATCCCTGCTGGGCGGTGCCAGTTCCGAATTGCGCGTATCCGCCCCGCTGCTTAGGCAACGAACGAAATACCGGGTTGCTTGTCTCCCGCACCGTCGGATCCTCTCTTGATGGCTATGGCTACGAGCTGTGCGAACATCCGCTCAACGATCAGTAGTAGGCCCGGGTTCCCGGCCAGCGTTGTCATCCGGGTACACGATAAACCTTAGCCCCCGCGGGCACCGCTGGGCGAGCCACGATCTAGATTGCTGGTCAAACTCTTCAGGGGAGGCGAGGCCCGTGACCGGCGAATCGCATGAGGTCCTGACAAACGTCGAGGGCGGTGTCGGATTCGTGACGCTCAACCGCCCCAAGGCGATCAACTCACTGAACCAAACCATGGTCGACCTGCTGGCCACAGTGCTCATGAGCTGGGAGCATGAGGACGCGGTGCACGCGGTGGTGCTCTCCGGAGCCGGCGAACGCGGACTTTGCGCCGGCGGGGACGTGGTGGCCGTCTACCACAGTGCCCGCAAGGACGGGGTCGAGGCGCGGCGGTTCTGGCGCCACGAGTATCTGCTCAACGCCCTGATCGGCCGGTTCGCCAAGCCCTACGTGGCGTTGATGGACGGCATCGTAATGGGCGGCGGCGTCGGCGTCAGCGCACACGCGAACACCCGGGTGGTTACCGATACCTCCAAGGTCGCGATGCCCGAAGTGGGCATCGGGTTCATCCCCGACGTCGGCGGGGTGTATTTGCTGTCGCGTGCACCCGGCGCGCTGGGTCTGCACGCCGCCCTGACTGGAGCGCCGTTTTCCGGCGCCGACGCCATCGCGCTGGGATTCGCCGACCACTTCGTGCCACACGGCGACCTCGATGCGTTCACGCAGAAGATCGTCACCGGCGGCGTGGAGAGCGCATTGGCCGCCCACGCCGTCGAACCTCCACCGAGCACGCTTGCCGCCCAACGTGATTGGATCGACGAATGCTATGCCGGCGACAGCGTCGCCGACATCGTTGCGGCGCTGCGGAAACAGGGCGGCGAACCAGCCGTAAATGCTTCCGACCTGATTGCCAGCCGCTCCCCCATCGCGCTGTCGGTGACGTTGCAGGCAGTGCGTCGCGCCGCCAAACTCGACACGCTAGAAGACGTGTTGATCCAGGACTATCGGGTGTCATCGGCGTCGCTGCGCTCGCATGACCTGGTGGAGGGCATCCGCGCGCAGTTGATCGACAAGGATCGCAACCCGAACTGGTCGCCGGCAACCCTGGACGCGATCACGGCGGCCGACATCGAAGCCTATTTCGAACCGGTCGACGATGACTTGAGTTTCTAGAGAGGTAGCGCATGACGTACGAAACCATCCTGGTCGAGCGCGATCAGCGAGTTGGCATTATCACGCTGAACCGTCCCCAGGCACTGAACGCGCTCAACAGCCAGGTGATGAACGAGGTCACCAGCGCTGCAACCGAACTGGACGATGACCCGGACATTGGGGCGATCATCATCACCGGTTCGGCCAAAGCGTTTGCCGCCGGAGCCGACATCAAAGAAATGGCCGACCTGACGTTCGCCGACGCGTTCACCGCCGACTTCTTCGCCACCTGGGGCAAGCTGGCCGCCGTGCGCACCCCGACGATCGCCGCGGTGGCGGGATACGCGCTCGGCGGTGGCTGCGAGCTGGCGATGATGTGCGACGTGCTGATCGCCGCCGACACCGCGAAGTTCGGACAGCCCGAGATAAAGCTGGGCGTGCTGCCAGGCATGGGCGGCTCCCAGCGGCTGACCCGGGCTATCGGCAAGGCTAAGGCGATGGACCTCATCCTGACCGGGCGCACCATGGACGCCGCCGAGGCCGAGCGCAGCGGTCTGGTTTCACGGGTGGTGCCGGCCGACGACTTGCTGACCGAAGCCAGGGCCACTGCCACGACCATTTCGCAGATGTCGGCCTCGGCGGCCCGGATGGCCAAGGAGGCCGTCAACCGGGCTTTCGAATCCAGTTTGTCCGAGGGGCTGCTCTACGAACGCCGGCTTTTCCATTCGGCTTTCGCGACCGAAGACCAATCCGAAGGTATGGCAGCGTTCATCGAGAAACGCGCTCCCCAGTTCACCCACCGATGACGGAACCGGCTGCAGCGACGACCACCAACGCCAGCGACGAACCAGCTACCGGCGCTGAGCAGGCGGTCGACACCGCAGCAACTCCACAAACCCCTGAACCGCAACCGATCCGCAGCACTTGGTGGATTCGCCACTACACATTCACCGGCACCGCGATGGGCCTCGTTTTCGTGTGGTTCTCGATGACGCCGTCGCTGCTGCCGCGTGGTCCGCTGTTTCAGGGACTGGTCAGCGGAATCTGCGGCGCCTTCGGATACGGCTTGGGAGTCTTCGCCGTCTGGCTGGTCCGCTACATGCGCTCGCACAATTCCAGCCCGCCGCCACCACGCTGGGCGTGGCCGCCGCTGATCGCAGTCGGCGCGGTCGGCATGGTGGGTATGGCAGTGCAGTTTCATGTCTGGCAAGACGATGTGCGCGACCTAATGGGTGTCGAGCACCTGCGGTGGTACGACTACCCGCTGGCCGCCGCATTGTCGCTGGTCGTGCTGTTCACGCTGGTCGAAATCGGCCAGTTCATCCGATGGCTGTTCCGTTTTCTGGTGGGACAGGTCGATCGCATTGCGCCATTCCGAGTTTCGGCGGCCATTGTGGTGGTGCTGCTCGTGGTGCTGACCATCACACTGCTCAACGGTGTGGTGCTCAAGTTCGCGATGAATTCCATGAACAGCACGTTCGCTGCGGTCAACAATGAGATGAATCCGGATTCGGCACCGCCGAAAACCCCGCTGCGATCGGGTGGCCCGGGATCGCTGGTGTCGTGGGAGTCGCTGGGCCATCAGGGCCGAATTTTCGTCCACAGCGGTCCCACCATCGCCGACCTCACCGCGTTCAACGGCACCCCGGCCGTCGAGCCGATCCGAACCTATGCGGGGTTGAACTCGGCGGACGGCATCATGGCCACCGCGGAGCTGGCGGCGCGCGAGCTAGCGCGCACCGGTGGCTTGCGCCGCGCCGTTGTGGCAGTGGCCACGAGCACCGGAACCGGTTGGATCAACGAGGCGGAAGCCTCCGCGCTGGAGTACATGTACAACGGCGATACCGCGATCGTGAGCATGCAGTATTCGTTCTTGCCGAGCTGGCTGTCTTTCCTGGTGGACAAGGAGAATGCCCGGCACGCCGGCGAGGCGCTGTTCGAGGCGGTCGACAAGCTGATCCGTCAACTGCCCGAGTCGCAGCGCCCGAAGCTGGTCGTGTTCGGCGAGAGCCTGGGATCGTTCGGCGGTGAAGCGCCGTTCATGAACCTCAACAACATCCTCGCCCGCACCGACGGCGCGTTGTTCAGCGGACCGACGTTCAACAACACCGTTTGGAACTCCTTGACTGCGAACCGCGATGCCGGATCACCGCAGTGGCTGCCCATCTACGACGACGGCCGCAACGTGCGTTTCGTGGCCCGCGCACGCGACCTGCAACGCCCTGATGCGCCGTGGGGCAGACCGCGGGTGGTGTATCTGCAGCATGCCTCTGATCCGATCGCCTGGTGGACTCCCCGCCTGCTGTTTCGGGAGCCGGACTGGCTGCGGGAGCAACGGGGCTACGACGTCCTTCCCCAGACACGCTGGATCCCGGTGGTGACGTTCGTCCAGGTTTCGGCCGATATGGCGGTGGCTACGCATGTGCCGGACGGGCATGGTCACCGCTACGTCGCCACCGTGGCCGACGGCTGGGCCGCGGTGCTCTCGCCGCCCGGCTGGACACAGCAGAAGACGGAGCGGCTGCAGCCATTGCTGCACGCCAACGCCAAGCCCTTCGGCTCGTAGGGCGGGCAGCGGGTCGGCCGGTTTGGCGTGCGCCGTCGGCGTGGCGGCTAGCCCGAGCCCATATCGATGGACGACAAGACGGTGTTTGTCTAGGTGTTAGACATCATCAGCAAATAAAAACGGGAAATGTAAAGCTATTGGACACAGTCGACGTCATGAAACGGTACGAACATTCCCCTGGAAGACAAATCGGTGCTGCCATACCGCTCGACGACGACGCCCATCGTGCGACCAATAAAAATGTCTTGGGGAAAGATTTGTCGAACACTCTGCATTTCCGTTCCGGGCGTGCTTAGACTCGCGCCATCACGTTGACTCCGGTCCCGATATCCGTCGCCCGGCGATGAGGGAGATGCGCGAAATGTCCTACATGATTGCGGTGCCAGACATGCTCAGCTCGGCGGCTGGGGATTTGGCCAGCATCGGATCGTCGATCAATGCCTCAACGAGGGCGGCCGCGGCCGCGACGACGAGGTTGTTGCCGGCCGCCGCCGACGAAGTGTCGGCCCACATTGCGGCACTGTTTAGCGGACATGGCGAGGGCTATCAGGCGATCGCCCGGCAGATGGCAGCGTTTCATGACCAGTTCACGCTGGCCCTGACGTCAAGTGCGGGCGCGTATGCCAGCGCCGAGGCGACCAACGTCGAACAGCAGGTGCTGGGTTTGATCAACGCGCCCACCCAGGCGCTGTTGGGGCGTCCGC
>OBKH01000091.1_pt1 | contig 20552 bp, 18 predicted proteins | sample 1496241 | NCBI WGS metagenome assembly OBKH01 (sample SAMN03273953, study PRJEB22546) | soil metagenome | isolation source: rice field elevated CO2 plus elevated temperature | place: India: CRRI Experimental farm Cuttack,Odisha-753006 | collected 2013-12-17 | reverse complement strand
TTGAGCCCACCCAACTAGGGTGACGGAAATTTCTGGGGTTCCGGCTTACATCCCCTGCATGGACTTTGGGATTTGAGTTCGAAGAGCCGTTCTCAGTAGGCCCAGTGACCTTCATGTCTCGAGACCAGTGGCTCGAAACCGTCCACTTCAGTGAAAATACAAAAAACTCATTTTTTGGCGGATCCTCGGAAAACGAAGGATGGAAACAGTCGCTTCGAGACGCCTTGGCGAAACCGAAGGGACTCGTCCAAGAAGGCGAAGAGCCACTTCTACCACTCGCCTCCTTTGTATATGGACCTCTGAGCTCCTGCCGATCATTGCTTCGAGTTTCACTCTCAGGGTATGAGCGATCCCTTTCCATCAAGGCTGCGCGGCACATCAGCAAGACGGCACTAGACGGTATATCGCTGATAATTGGAGGAGGCGCTGCATTCCATCAGCAGACGCTTATCGACGAGCGAATGCCACCCGTTGAGCGTCACACGCTAATCGAATCGCAGGGTTACCTCTGGATGCCAGGATTTGGTCTCAACCAACAGATTCTTACGCTGAGCGGTCGAGATGCGAAGGCTCTTCTGGATGATGAAAAGAAGCGTCCAATGCGAGAGGCACTAGCCCATATTCTGGAAGGTCTGTCCCCTACTCCATCCAAACCACACCCACATCCGCAACTCGCTATGCGCTGGGCCATTGCATTGGATTGGCTCGCCGAAGGCGAACGTGAAATCAATGAAGCCATCGCCCTGACAAAGATTGGAACCAGCCTCGATGTGCTGACCGAGGGCGGTAAATTCGGCGGCATTTTGAACATGATGACCCATCTAACGGGATGGAAAGAAGACACCGAGTTTCGAGTCGGGGCGAACCATCGCGATCTTCGCAGCCTCGTGAAGGAGCTCTACGATCATGGTCGCTCCAAGATACTGCACGGCAACGTGGTGGACCGCTTACGCTCCTTCGCTGAGATTCGCAAAGTTGGCGCCATGCTCGCGCGGATCGCATTGATTGAGTGCGCACTGCGCCTGAAGCATTACACCGATGTAGACACGTCCAAGGCTTTCCGCAATATGCCTGAACCAGAGTCGGGTTCTGAGGGCAAAAAGTAAGCTCAAGTGTTGCTTGTTCACAGATCTGCTTTCCGTGTTCAAGCCCTCAACTGAGCTCTAAGCAACCCCATCTTCCTCAAAACCCACATGACACAATACGAATTCACATGGACGAGCTATCAACCCAAGTAATTGCCAATGCCCTAGGGCGCTTCGCCAATGCCATGAGGCTGTATGGCGAGGCCTTCTTGAGGTATCAAAGCCTTGTCGCGATCGACAAAGAAGAAGCCATACATAACCTCGATCGCGCTTTTGAGGCTGTATTGGAAGGATTTCACGGTCTGTACGACGTTTCGAAGCCAGTATTGAACTATCACGCGTTTCCTGAGACCAGCCTCCTGATCTCCTTACGCAATGCATTGCATCATCGCGGCCACCCCCTGTTCCACAGCCTCCTGCAGACGATTTGGCTGGATGGTGAACCGGAACAATTGTTCGGTGCTGAATACCTGATCGCCAGGCACCGCACTATTGGCGGTAGCCCTCCATTGATGATGCATCTGGTCAAGCTAAGCGACATCTACGATTGGCTTGATCCTCGCGCAAATTCGCCATACCTGAACCAGATGGGCAAAAAAAATGCTCTCGCACAATTCGAGGCCCTTGAGGCAGGTTTGGCATTCGCCAAAATTTGGACCAAGGCACGTGGTGAGCGCTACCCGGATAAGCAAGTTTATCTGGACGTGACGCCGGTCTTTAACTCAGCCGTATCGCGGGTGTTCATTGCCCTCGTTGATGCCGGCGTGCCCTTCAAAAACCACGATGAAAACGCCTACAAACGGATGTTCATCGAAGAGATGAGGATCGACCTCGAGCACTTTGATTTTCTCGCCCTTCGGATTAATGACGCGCAACTGGCCTTCGGTCCAAAGCTCACCATCCAGATGGCTGGAAGGCCCCAGGGAAATACCTACGAGGCTGTTCAGGCAGAGGAGTGAGACCACCTATCACGCAAGAGATCAACTGATATCCAAATGCTGATGAAGCGTGCGCGTTTTCTTTGATGCTTCACCCCTGAAATTCGCAGGCAAATTGGCCCACTTTTTTGCGAGGTAAATGATGAAAATCACCGTCGTTGGTGCAGGCGCCATTGGAGGTTTTCTGGCCTGCAAACTGTTCGCGACCGGCCACGACGTCAGCGTTATCGCTCGTGGCGAAACGCTGAAGGTCATCCGCGATCAGGGATTACGGTTGCACTCGGGCAACGATCTTTTAATCGCCCCGCTTCAAGCAACAGCTGAAGCCGAAGAACTTGGTATTCAAGATCTGGTGATTTTTACCGTCAAAGCACCCGCTCTGCCGGCTGCCGTCGCAAGCGCGAAGGCATTGATCGGGCCAGATACCAGAATAATCCCAGCAGTGAATGGTCTTCCCTGGTGGTACTTCCTGAGGTCAACCTCGATTTTATCGGGTACTCGGTTGAAGGCTGTCGACCCTGATGGCGTGATTGAAAAGAGCATTCCGACTGAAGCCGTAATCGGTTGCGTGGTCTTTCCTTCGTGCGCGGTTATAAGCCCTGGAGTGATCCGTCATATGTCCGGAAGTAAGCTTGTTTTCGGCGAACCAGGTGGCGGGCTCAGCGAGCGAGTTTCAGATGTCGCGAGCGTTTTTCTTGATGCAGGTTTTGATGCTCATGCGCACGACAACATCCGCGAAGAAATATGGCTGAAGCTGCTGGGTAATGCGTGCTTCAACCCTGTCAGCCTGTTGGTCGATTCTTCAACCGACGCGCTGATTGATGACCACCTGCTCAATGCACTGTTCATCGAGATGATGGGGGAGATCCTTGAGTTAGGGACTCGGCTGGGTATCTCGCCTGAGATCGATCCACAGCAACGGATCGCCATCACGCGCAAGCTTGGCAAAGTGAAAACGTCGATGCTGCAGGACGTCGAAGCACACCGCCCCGTTGAAATCGAGGCCATTTTGGGGGCACTGATCGCAGTGGCTGACCAGACGGGGGCGACTATGCCACGAACGCGTACGGTCTATGCCCTAGCTCGTATGAAAGCCAAGTCCTTGGGCTTACTGCCGAGTGACTTGCCCACCCAACTGCATTCGACCTGACCGATCACTTACATCGGAGTGGACCATCACACCGTGTCGCCATGACCGGCAGAGAAAAACCGCAAACAGACGTCCTGACGTTAATCCCTTCGTGCTTAAGAAAGCTTAGGACTTTGAACCACCAGTATAATGGCGCAATGATGCCGCGCTGCGAATAGAAGGCTGTTGTTACTACCGCGTACCTCTAGGATGAGACGATGCAAACCGAAGACCGAATCAAGAACCTGTTTGAAGTATTGAAAAGGATCGACACCTACTTGGTGTCCACCAACCAGAAGGTAGCCATCATCATCTCGTACTGCGCGGCGGTGCTGGGATGGCTGTCGTTAAACGTTGGGAAAATCACTGGCCTTGTTACTCATGGCTGGATCAGTTGGTGTGTTGTAGTCCTGCTGTTCGTGATCATCATTTCGTCCTGCATCTCGCTTTTTATGGCGGCAAAGATTCTGTTTCCGGTCACAAACAGCACGATGGAACGGCAAGTGGATGACTCGCTGATTTTCTATGGAGACATCTCCGCCACCAAAGGCGGGAGCGGGGGGTATCACGGAAAGGTATCTGCGCTGAATGCCGAAGATTTGATCAAGGATCTTTCTCAGCAGATATTCACAGTATCCAAGATTTTGTCAGGCAAATTTCAGGCTATCAAAGCACTGATGATGGTGTTGATCTGGTCAAATTTCCTGCCCGTCGCATTGCTTCTTTTGTTGGGACTTTTAGATGCTGCCTTGGGGGTCGCCAAATGATGGAAGGTATCGGTAAGGAAGCCTTTCGAAGCTTAGTGAAGGATGCGCGAGCGAAGCGCAGCGTCACGAAGGCGGCTATAGAGTCTTATCCAGTGAATGAAAGGTTCGAAGGCCACGCCGCAGATGCGATGCTCGACAGCGTAAACGGCGCAGAGCGCTTCCCTTTAGGGGGCGTCGACACCGAATACTCAATCCAGGAGCAGATTCGGCCTGCTTTCGGCAAGCAAGCTGTAAACACGTCTCCTATCGGTGCGCACCCCGATTTCCGCCATCTGGCGGGGACATCGATGACTGACCGTCATCACGTATGCTCTCTATTTCTGGACATCAAAAACTCAACCAGACTGTCGTTTTTGTACGACCTGGATGACGTTTACTGGATCAAGAACCTCATCCTACGAGTAGCTTCGGAAACCGTGCGTGCGATGGACGGGCACGTTCACCGTTTCATGGGGGACGCGTTGCTGGCATTTTTCGGCAGCAAAAACGTTCTACGGGACGATAGCGTAGTAAATGCCATTAACTGTACTTCGGTCCTTCAGGCGACGATGGAGCGCACTATCATCCCTGTGCTTGGCGAGGAAGGTTTTGACGCCCGGGAGATCGGCTTCCGTGTAGGTCTTGATTATGGCGGCGATCACCAAGTGTTGTGGAGCTCATACGGCTTCTCCAGTGTCTTCGAGGTCACGGCAACTTCTTTCTATGTGGACGTAGCAGCCAAGCTGCAAAGTATGGCCAGAAAAAATGCGGTCATGCTGGGCTCGAACATCCTTGAAGTCATGGATTTCCCTGAATTCTTTGTCCAGAAAAAGCGCGTTCTGGAAAACAAGGAATGGAAGGACATCGACACCCTTAATAAGACGTATACGGATCGCCAAGGTGTTCAGCACAAATACAGGGTGCGTGAGCTGAAAGGCGAAGTCTATCGGGACTTGCTGCCGTTCCCTGCGGAATTCAAAGCGAAGTTCCCAGGGTCCAAGGTGGTGAGTTGTGACGGGATTGAGTTCAAGTGCTATACGAAGGAGGACAGTTCCAGACACTTTTATCCATCGGTGTCTCGGGTGCTCGAGAAGGAGCAGGGTTTGGACTTTCGAGTGACAATCGATAAGCGCGTCTACGGCAACGCGTCCTTCCCGTTGAAGGTGGTGTTCACTAAGCGAAACCACGGAGCGGAGGCTCAGCAGAATGAGTCGGAAGGCGAATTCCCAGTGCTCGATGAGGAAGTGATCGTAGAGCAAAAGTCTTGGTTGCAGGCTTTCTTCGCCGGACGCACCGTGAGTGCTAGCGAGGGAACTCGCTACAGAGGTCTCCATACCATGGAAGTGAAAGTCTACGATGCGAATCAGTCGGTAATCTTCCGGGACTTCATCGGGATATATATCCGCTAGTAGAGGTGCTCTGAGATTGATCCACAACAACGGATCGCCATCACGCGCTAGCTCGGCAAAGTGAAACCTCGATGCAGCAGGATGTCGAAGCACACAAACCGACGAAATAGAGGCCAAGGGCCGCTGATCGCAGTGACTGACGTAACAAGAGCCCCCACGAACGCGTAGCCGGAAGCGAACTACACAGACATGCCCACAGTTGACCGCTGAAAAAGGCTGAACTAGATAAAAACAGGATTTAACAACCCAAGCGAAAAAGGAAATCGTCATGGCTATCAAACCTGGTCCCAAAAGAAAAAACGAAGATGGCACTCCGGATAAGCGGCAGAGAGTCACGCCCGAAAAGCAAAAAGAACATCCAGACCTGAAACCCCATAAACATAAAAAGGGAGAGTAGGATCGAGAAGCAGCTCCGGAGAGCTGCTTTTTATTTGTATACGAATAGACCTGCCTGACTATCAGCAAGCCAATGCAAACTCCTCGGCACGATATGTGGAATGCACATTCTCTTTAACTGCAAAATGGCCATCAAACATATTTCTTATTCAAACTTCCCTCGTAGACGGCAACCGCTGCATAAGGGAACGACTTAGCGCATCACGCAATCCTGTCGGGATGTCCGGTGCCCCTTGCCGCAAAATCGGGCTCACCATCTGCCCATCAAATTCCTTGCGTATGGCGTCTATGATGTCATCCGGAACCTTCGTCATATCGTATTGAACGATGGGGGTCGTGCCAGGCAGCAATGTATGTATTGCCATGAGTTGTGCCAACTCGGCCAGCTTCTGTTCACGCGTCGCCACAAAGGCTATTTCGACGTAACCGCCACTCGCCGGAGGCTTCAAAAGCAGCTCCGGCATTCTCAGCAGCAACAAGTCCCACGCTGTAGCAGAAATGTTTCTGAGCGCCTTTTTGATTGAGGTGTTCTCCTTGATTCCGAGCAGAGAGCCTGCTTGCCCACTGAAATAGTGCAACGCCAAATGGCTTTCCCGGGCAAGCGAAACATTCACCGTAGCGCTAATGAAGCGCTGGTAAGCAATGTACTGGTCCGCAGCTGGCGCGCCTCGCATTTCAAATTCTCGTAACAGAACCATCTTCAGCAGTGCGATCTCGGTGACTTCAACTGTCTCCAGAGCCTCACGCTGGGTATGGTTTGCGATAAATGATTGCACGTGCTGCTCGGCAATCTCATCAAGGGAGTCTACGCCTTCCTTCGCAAGATAATGCGCGACGGCGGCCGGGAGCAGGCGGACGTTGCCCGTCGCCAGAAAATAACCGGTGTCCATGGCTAGGAACTGATAAAGCAACCGCAAGCGCCGCGTAGCGTGAAGCAAGAAATTCGCGCGCGTTGATTTTGCATACTGCTCGGTCAAAAAGAAGCTGGCGTTGATATCCCAGCCTTCGCGTGAGATGAACTCTAAAAAGTCTCGCATGCCATCATCTATCTCTGCACCCGACATCAGCGCTGCGATGCCGTCCAACAGGTTGGAGTCGACCACCGCCCTGGCACAGGCTGGATAACTCAACTCGCCCTCTTCCCAGTACTGTTGGTTTATCAGAAACGGTTGTTTACCGCCGAACTGATCGATCAGCATGACGGGCTTATCAACCCCAAAAGTCTTAGTGCCGCGCAGCCAGGGCGACTCAATTGGAGAATCCGTCACTAGCCATTGGAATGCAGTCATGGTGCTCCCCTTCCCCCAATAAAAAATCTGAAAACTGAATTCCAAATTTTGTGAGTCCAATTTCGCACTCTGAAAAGCAAGGCTATTCAGTGTGAGTCCTTTCATTCGCTTCGCGGACTGGCTTCAACACGATCACTCCATCAACCAGCTCGATGCTCAAATGATCACCGACGCCAATTCCCATAGCAGTCAGTATTTCAGGAGGCAACTCGACGATGACATCCCCGCTGTCGTCTCCGGGATCCTGGCATTTAACAGTCGTGCTTACTACCTGACTCATGTAGGCCTCCTCGTTAAACGAGGGATTGATAAACCTGATTATCCACTGCAGCCTGATCAGGCACAGGGACCCAGTATCCCTTACCGCCGAGCTGTACCTGAAACCCTTCTTGGGCGTCCATCGATACACGGTCGTATAGAAGCGATTTCATGTTGATGCTCTTTAGGCCATGGAAAAACATCAGCGCCACTTTGATCCAGCTGCGTTCGAACATCTCACCAGAGCCGCCATCGCTGAGCATGGTCATGAGTTCATGCTCTAGCTTTTCCCTTTTGACGCGGGCCAAGGTTCTTTTACTGACGGTCACGTCCAAGTCCAGACCAAGAGTACGGTTCAAAAAGCCAATGAACCCTTGTGCTGCAGCTTTTTGACCTGGTGTTTTGGAAAGGTAGTGCCGAACTGATTCCGGGGTCGGCAATACGTCGAGTGACGATGACGCTTCGCCAAGAACCCCCACCGCGGCTCTCAACGAAAGGCGTACCGAGCGGAGAGTCGTAGTGCCTTCAGCCACTTTCATCATCAGAGTTGTGTGATATTTGCCGACCGCTACCGACGCAGGCCCACTGGGCACAGAACGAAGCAACTCCTCGATCCTGCGTTTCTCGGAATGGTTTTCCCGCATCAGTGGATCAGCTTCCACCCCATAGGATTCCTTAAGCCAAAGCATCGGAGTTTTCATTCTTCGAATGCCATCTGCGTGGAAGTGCTCAAGCAAGGAAAAGTAAGACGGGATCCCGCTTGGCTGACTCGTTAAAAAGTCAAAAAAAGGCATGTAATTGAGGAGTTTCAAAAATGCTCGATGAGCACCAAGGTGCCCCTCCAGCCATCGACCAAATTCGATAAACAGTCGACGAGTATGCTCAAGCTCGAACGTTTCCACGTTATCCTTCAAACGTCGCTCGAACGCCTTTTTCCAGGAGCATGACTCGCACTGTTTCCCCCGTCCGGCCGGCATTGGTTCATGACAGGTTTCACAGTGAATTTCACCCTGTTCCGTGCAGGCGCGGCACAAAGCAACGCCATTCTCACCCCGGATGAGCTCACGGTGTCGTCGACAATTAGGACAGGTAGCGAAACCCTTCCTGGCACATGAAGGACAGCACCTGACATTCGGATCGATCTTGAGTACCCGAGCCAATCGGGTACTCGCAACTCCGCAAACGTCACAAGGTTCAGGTTCCTTGTAGTAGTGAGCGCAGCTGTTACATGCAGGCCCCATAGGAGTGATCAGTCCGACCGGGCGCCCGACCCGAGAACAACGGACACAAGGCGCAAGCAGTTCACACTTCCTACACTTGGCCTGCTTTTCGAGAATGTGAAGCCGCGCGAAGTTACCGCACCCTGGGCAAATTCGCCTCTTGAAAAGCCGGGGATAGCAGGTTGCACAATAGCGACGCCCACCGTGAATCTTTTTCACTTTATCCATGGGCCTCTGACATTCGTCACAGGCAAGTGGAAGCTCTTTTACGACTGTCATCGTTTCGTTTTCCTAAGCAATCTTTGCCACTGCATCAGCACGCTTTTGGCGGAGCGAGGAGCATCAGCATGCTGATGAGTACCGCCTTTGCTGCGCCGGCCCTGCAGTCCTGCGACAATCGACAGGACACAAGAAGGTGGATTGCCAGCAGGGAGCGGCATGAATGAAGGCGCGATAGAGAAGTCAGAGCATGCCTCTGCAAGGGGCTCAGGACCTGCCTGAATCATCTTCCATGTATCTGCTAAAAGATGAGCTCTGTCCACCGGAGTAAGGTATTGAAACGGCAGGCCGGTGGAGGGACGAGTGAACGCCTCGAAATCCACGTTCAATTGCTGGAAAAACTGTTGTGAACACGTGCTACGCGCTCTGGCAGCCGAACGCAAAATGCCAAGTATCCAACGGCAAAGATAAAACCAGTCAGGCACTTCCAGACACTCATTACCGTAGAACTGAGCCTCCCCATTGAGCAACCTATCAGCAGCGTGCTGCAGACACATAGCGTCGCTGGATATGGGCCTGCTATTGGCCAACCTCAGCTCAAATTGGCATCGATGGCAGCGGCCAAGATCTTCCTCGGGCGGTGTCAGCAGGTGAGGACACAACGGCGAGCCACAACATTGGCATCTGTCCAACAGTGTCAGGTGATGGATTGGACATATCGAATGCCAAGCCAGTCTGCTCTGGATTTCATAATACGGCTGACGTTCGACAAAGCACTGTGGGCAGTATTGGAGCCCACCACTGCGTCGTCGGTTTCGAAGCCCCAGGCAGAGAATCCATGGCGTAATCGCATTTGGAAAATCACCTTGCTCGGAAAGAGCAGAGCGAATGGATGCCAGGGTTGAGGAATTCAGGGCCTCAACAGGCAAGCCGGCGAGTGAACCCAAATCAGTTGCTTGCGACTTGCTCAAACCTTTATCCGGATCTGTGCACCAGTATCTAACGCCTGGCCACAGGGTGCCGGTCAGCGTTAGAGGGTCACAACCTTGCGCCAGTGCGCACCTCACCAACCAGGACGAAATGATTTCATCTGGCAGCAAGGCGGGCACCAAGGGCCAAATCGCATTTACAGGGTCCGCACCCGCAGACCTTTGGTAGGTCGCATCCATTGATTCTTCTCAAGAAGGCGGCGATCGATCAGTTCAGAGCCAGTTTGAATGGCCTCTCGCGCGCATTCCTGCAATAGGTATTCAACGTTTCCTGTTATCCCTTGTGAGATCGCATGAATCAACGTAGCGAGGTCAGGAGAGAACAGTTTGGATTGTTTCTTCAGGGGCAGCACCGATTCGAAGCTTTTCAGGAAACGTTGGAAGTCGGGATTCACTACCCAATTTGACAACGAAAGAACCTCGAATCGGCTCGAATACTGTGGATCAAGACTCAAGAGTTGAAGGGCTACGCGAGTACCCACCAGAACGAGTGGAATCTGCAGGGTGTTAGCGAGCATTTTCAGCTCATTCATGACATCGCTCTTTTTGGCCGGTGATCCATTGTTGACGGTGTGAATCTCATCGATGATGAGCATTCGCGTCCGTGCCTCACGAATAAGATGGATCGCCTGGTGACGCAATTTCGCCAACGGAGCCGCGGGATTGTGAGGGGCCCAGAAGTTTTCGAGGATGGCGTTGTACAACTCACGCTCATCAGGCTTGTGGATTTCAGCGTACACCACTGGGCGGACACTCACGCCGTCATCACTGATGTAAGGCTTTCCACACAGCGTCTTGAAGCGGTGGATCACCGTCGTCTTGCCGCTGTTCGAGTCACCTACCACCAGCACGTTTGGCATTCGCGGACGAGCAGGCTTGAGCAGCAGACCGTTGAGCAGATCCAACAGTTTGTTGCCTGCCGGGTAATCGACCCAGCGTGCCTCCTCCATGAACTTGATGCGCTCAAGATCTGATAGCTCCATCACTGACCGGAACTGAGGAGCGATATGCGAATATTCCATCACCATACCTCCCCAAAAGATTCCACGTCGTCTTCAGACAACAGACCTTGATTAGCTGCCTGAGGCACTACTGGGGCAGTAGGCTCTTCCCGATGTTTGGGCGATGCAGGAGTGACGCCCTTGGCGTTGTTGGTGCGCTTCTGCACTTTCTTGCGCGCCTGCTTGGTGCGTGCAGCTGACTCCGCTTCCTGCTCTTTGTTCTCCTGCAACAATCGCTCGATCAACTCATGATCAATGGCCTCCATGCCCTCCTTCCTCGCTCTCTTCTTGGCGGCGACATATTCCGCCACTGTTGTCCCGGCGAAGAGTGAGCGAGTGATGGGGACCTCAAAATACTCTTGGACCGCAGGGTCATAAAACCAAATACGATTGATGTCCCGAGGGTCGCGACGGAAGATGAATTTGCGGGCTTTCCCGGTTTTGGCATCCATCGCCCCGATCCATGGTCTCAGCGCTTCTGTGAAATACATTGCATCCATCTCCACACCGTAGGGATGGATAACTCGGCGCGTAGATGGCAGGAAATCCAGCTGAAAGGTCCATGGGTCTGCCACCCTTGGTGGCAGAGGGATCAAGGATGGCTGCTCTTTATCCCCGAAAAACCCAATGTTCCACTTGCGGATAGGAGCCATCGAAATCTCTTCGTGGTAAGTGTTGTTGTACTTGATGATGTTCCTGACAAGTCGCTCTTCATATTCGGCGAATGTGTAGATGGATTTTTTATCGGAGTCGTAACCTTTGCGCTCAGTAGGGTTACTGAAAGTGGAGCCTTTGTCCTTTTTGTTCATCAAGGAAAAGGTCCCCATCAGGCGTTCGATATGCCCGCCCCAATGAGGTTTCTTTTTAGGGCGAAACTCACGTTTGATGTCGTGATTGATGCATGACTGAATCAAACTATGAGCCCTGAAATCCGGCCCATTGTCGCTATGCACGGTGACGGGCTTGCCCCATACAGGCCATTCGGCGTCAACGCCGTGCAAACTAAGCCACCCTTCCTTCGGCAAAACTGAATGCACCAGACACATGGCGACCGATACCGCTGAAGGGGCATCCATAGAAAGAAAATAGCCAGTGACCATTCGCGAGTGGACGCAGATCGCCAAGGTAAGCCAGGGGCGCCCGATGGGCTTACGGTGGATATCGTCAACGACGATCATGTCCGCTGGTGTGTGGTCGATCTGCACGATCTGCAGCGGATATTCCGAGGCAAGAATGCCTGGTCGAGCGGTGTATTTGTTGTTCGCGAGCTCTTGGTAACCGCGTCTTCGCAAAACGACTTTATCCGGGACTTTTTTGATCCTCGCCCGCACGGTGGAACCATTCGGTGGCGTCAACTTACGTTTCTTACACCGACTAACCACTTCAGCAATTGTGGCGGTTATGGTGTATCGCTGATCTGAAAGAAAAAATTCATCGATGACTTCAGAGATGATTTTTTCAACCTCATCGGAAGTGCGTTGCCGCCCCTTGGACCAGCCACGCTTGAAAGGTATGAGTGCAGTAACCTCTCCGTACTCTTTGTACCTTTTCAGCCATCGATAGACTGTGACCGTATCGACGCCAGCTTCCTTGGCCCTCTTTTCAACAGCGCCCTTGTTTTGCCCTTCGTTGTTCAGGAGGGGAGCAATCACAGAAAAGCGCATTTGCGCGGTTGCCCACTCCTCAGTACCGATGTCCTCTAGATCGTGGTCAATGTAGAGACCTTTGACCTTCTCGGCGAGTACCGGTTTGAGCTCTGCGATGCGCAGCACTTTTGCGTGGCCGCTTTCAACGTTGATGGCAAGGATGGATTGGAAGTCAAGGACCTGGGTTATCCGAAACACTTCCTTTTGGTAAGCGACCAAATGTCCTACGACGATGCTGACAAATGACCGATCAATCTTTAGCCCCTGAGGGCTTGATTCCATTTCGTCGCTCACGCTGTCACCCACAGTTCGAGGAACTCATCAAAAGGCTGGTCGATATCGCAATCGAGGTGGCGGTTGGCAATCAGGTGAAAAAGATGGGAAGCACCTTGGTGCTCAAAACCGGTGAAGTGTCGAGCGAGTAAATAGTGGAAGGGAGCTGTACCCATTTCCGCCACAGTTCGAATAACGGCATCGGAATCCTCTTCCGAATAATCCGCGCGCTTAAAGCGCTCGATGTATTGGATATTTTGAAGCGGCAATCCCCTGATTCGCGATTCGTCGTAGATGTGAAACCCCCACCCCTGCTCCGAAGCGTATCGCCAAGCTGCCTTCCACTTGGGTAACCAGCTGCGCCAGTTTTCTCGCCACTCCTCCTCCAGTTTGACTTCCACCAGCATTGGGCGAATACCCGAGCGCTCTGTGAAATAAACCAAGTAATCCGGCGTGTAGCTATACGACCGCCCGTTCGATGCGACGAAATCCAGTTTCACTGGCTGGGAGGCGACAGCTACAACTGACCGGTCGAAATCCATGCGGTGAAGGAAGTCCCGCTCAAGCAGGGATTCAAAGGAAACCGCTTCTCCGCGAAAAGCGAACACCCCAGAGAGGCTGCGCCGCGTTGGTTTTATACGGCGAGCAGTGGAAAACGGAGGATGGTTGCAGCTATTTTTATCCATATGACGGCCAGTTGCACCTATTTGTAGGATTTTGTTGCACCTATTAGCTCAAAATCATACGACAAAATGCGGGTTGCAACGGGTCATAACTGCATCTATTTCCCCATGTCACAGCGGCTCGAAACCGCAGCCCGGTGAAATTACCCTCGCCCACCACGGTGTTTTGTTTCTCGATGAGCTTCCGGAGTTCGACCGCAAAGTACTGGAGGTGTTAAGGGAGCCTCTGGAGTCGGGCCATATCGTGATTTCCCGAGCGAAGGATCGCGTGCGATTCCCGGCACGTTTTCAGCTGGTGGCGGCAATGAATCCGTGCCCCTGTGGATATCTTGGCGAACCCACTGGCCGCTGCTCCTGCACCCCGGACATGGTCCAGCGCTATCGCAACAAACTGTCCGGGCCGTTGCTGGATCGGATCGATTTGCACCTGACGGTTGCGCGGGAGGCCACGGCGCTGAATCCGACGGTGAAACCCGGAGAGGACAGCGCCAGCGCGGCGGAGCGGGTCGCTGAAGCCCGTGAACGACAGCAAAAGCGCCAAGGGTGCGCCAACGCCTTTCTCGATTTGCCGGGGCTGCGCCGGCACTGCACGTTATCCACAGTCGATGAGACCTGGCTGGAAACGGCCTGTGAAAGGCTGACCCTGTCGCTGCGCTCGGCGCATCGGCTGCTGAAGGTGGCGCGAACCTTGGCGGATCTGGAGCAGGTCGACGGGATCAGGCGTGAGCATCTGGCGGAAGCATTGCAGTATCGGCCGGCGATGCAATAAGTGCCGACGCCGCATCGACTATTTCAAAAGCACCTCAACGAAACCGGTCAACCTCGGCACGCAAGTCTGCCGCCAGCTTCTCCAGCTCTTTGGCAGTGACCGCCAGGTTCGACACCACTTCCCGCTGCTCGCTATTCGCCAGGGCAATGCTTTGCAAGTTACTGCTGAGCAAGGTCGCGGTGCTGCTCTGCTCCTGGGTCGCCGTGGTGATCGCGGCGAATTGCTGGCCAGCCGAACGGCTTTGCTCGTCGATACGCGCCAGCGCGGAGGCGACATTGGCATTGCGCGACAAGCCTTCCTGCATCAGCACATTACCCTGCTCCATGGTGCTGATGGCGTTGCCGGTTTCCTGCTGGATGCTCTGGATCATCACGGAAATCTCGTCCGTGGCCTGACGGGTGCGCGAAGCCAGGTTGCGCACCTCATCGGCCACCACGGCAAAGCCACGCCCCTGCTCACCGGCACGCGCCGCTTCGATCGCAGCATTAAGCGCCAACAAGTTGGTTTGTTCGGCGATCGAGGTGATGACGCCAACGATGCCGCCGATTTCCTGGGAGCGCTGGCCCAAAGTGTTGATCACCGTCGCGGTGCTGTTCAGTGCACCGGCGATTTGCTCCAGGGACGAGGAAGCTTCGTCCATCGACGTGCGACCGATCCGGGTTTGCTGAGCGTTTTCCTGGGCCAGGCGCTGGGTGTTGCCCATGTTGTCGGCGATGTTCAGGGAGGTGGCGCTGAACTCTTCCACGGCCCCGGCCATGCTGGTGATCTCGCCCGATTGCTGCTCCATCCCTTCATAGGCGCCGCCGGATAAACCGGACAAGGCCTGGGCGCGGCTGTTGACCTCCATCGAGGCGTTGCGAATGTGCTCGACCATGGTCGACAACGCTTGACTCATCTGGTTAAACGCACGAGCCAACTGGCCGATTTCATCGTTGCTCGACACGCTTAGACGCACGCTCAAATCACCGGCGCCCAAGGCTTCGGCCTGACGCACCAGATCCCCCAGCGGCGCCAGTTTGCTGCGCAACAGCCAGACGGCCGCGCCGACCGCCAGCAACATCGCCAACAGACTGCCGATAGCCAACTGGATACCGACACTCCAGGTCACAGCGCCGATTTCGGTTTTCGGCATGCTCGCCACCACCGACCACGGGCCGCCTTCAAACGGCACGGCAATGCTGTAGAAATCTTCGGACTTGTCGCTCCAGAACCGGCCTTTGCCCGGCGTCTTGACCAGCGCCACGACGGCCGGCACGGCCTGATCCAGCGCTTGCACACCGGCAATCGGTACCAGCCATTTGTTCTGCTCGTCCAACAGTGCCAGTGAACCGGTCTGGCCGATGCGGAAACGCTTGAGGTTTTCGAACTGCGCGTTCTGCGCGTCGGTGTAATCGAAGCCCACGAACAGGACGGCAATCACCTTGCCGCTGCTGTCCCGTACCGGGGTGTATTGCGTCATGTAGGAGCGATCGAACAGCAAGGCACGCCCGACATAGCCCTGCCCCGCGATCAGGCGTGCGTAGGCCGGGTGAGCATGATCAAGCAGGGTGCCGATGGCCCGGCTGCCGTCCTGTTTGCTCAGGGAGGTACTGACCCGGATAAAGTCTTCGCCGCTGCGCACGAACACTGTCGCCACGCCAGCGGTCATCTGCTTGAACTCATCCACTTCCTTGAAGTTGTTGTTGAGCACTTCGCTGCCCAGATGCAGCCCCGGAGTCTGCGTGCCCGCAACCGTTACCGGCTCATCAGGGTGCACGCTCAGGCCAGCACTGAAACGCTTTTCGAACAGGCCCGCCAGGCGCTGGGTGCTTTCACGCAACGTACCGTGGAAGGTGCTCAGCTGATCGGCCAATAACCGGGCTTCGCTCGCCAGATGCTCTTCGCGGGTGGCCAGGTTGGCGGTGTTCAGCGAACGCAGGGCGAACAAGGTACTTGCGCTGATGACAGTCACCAGAATCACAGCGAGCGCAAGACCCAACTGCGAGGCGATCCGGGCACGAGGTTGAGACATGACGGCTCCTGGCCGAGCGCCCGGATCATCCTGATCGCAACGCACACTCAGCAAAATTTCTGATAATGGGGAAAGCGTCGAACCTGCACGAAGGTCCCACTTGCAGATTTTCGGCGGAGGGAGGGAATACTTGAGTAAAAAACCGGGATATTGCTTAAGGCCGCCATTGCGGCGGCTCTATCGTTTCAGCTCAAGTGCTCGACATCCGGCAATTCCATCGCCCGGACTTCACTTTGCAGGAAATCGCTGAGCCGACGCATACGCTCGCCACCGGGACGGGTTTTCGGCCAGACCAGGTAATAACGCTCGCCGCTGGCGACCGCCGTCGGCCATGGCAGGCTCAAGCGTCCCTGCGCCACATCCTCCGCTACCATCAGCAGATCCCCCATGGACACGCCGTAGCCGCGGGCGGCCGCGATCATGCCCAGTTCCAGCGTATCGAACACCTGCCCCCCCTTGAGTGACACTTGATCGGCCAGGCCCATGCGCTCCAGCCAGTTACGCCAGTCGCGCCGGTCCGGTGTCGGGTGCAGCAACTCGGTGTTCGCCAGCCGCGCCGCGTCCCAGGGCTGATCGCTCGGCAGGTTGGGCGCGCCCACCGGGATCAGTTCCTCGGGAAACAGATAACTCGCCTCCCAATCCGGCGGGAAGTGCCCGTTGCTCAGCAACACGGCACAGTCGAACGGCTCGTCGTTGAAATCCACCGAATCGACATCCATCCAGGCGCTGGTCAATTGCACCTCGTTGCCCGGTTGCAGATGGCGGAAACGACTCAGGCGCGCCAGCAACCAGCGCATGGTCAGGGTCGACGGCGCTTTCATGCGCAGGATGTCGTCTTCGGCGCGCAGGGTGTTACAGGCGCGCTCCAGTGCGGTGAACCCCTCGCGGATGCCCGGCAACAGCAAGCGAGCCGATTCGGTCAGTTGCAGATGGCGACCACTGCGATGAAACAGACGGCAGGCAAAGTGCTCTTCGAGCGTACGAATGTGCCGGCTGACCGCACTCTGGGTGATCGACAGTTCTTCAGCCGCTCGCGTAAACGAACTGTGCCGCGCCGCAGCTTCGAATGCGCGCAAGGCATACAAGGGAGGAAGGCGACGTGACATTGGGAAAGCTCCTACAGCGGGATAAGGCCACCCTAGCAGAAACTCTCCAGCATGAGTTTTAATCATGCCACCCATCCTTTTTATCCCTTTGTGCATTCCGCGCAGAGCGCCGAGAATCGACGCTTTCCTGTCCTCTTTGATAAACGAGCGTGATGACCATGCAGCATCCAGCGCGTATTGAACTCTGGGCCATCCTGCGGCTGGCGGGGCCGTTGATTGCCTCGCAGTTGGCGCACATGTTGATGGTCCTCACCGACACCTTGATGATGGCGCGCCTGAGTCCCGAGGCATTGGCCGGTGGTGGACTCGGCGCGGCGACCTATTCGTTCGTGTCGATTTTTTGCATCGGCGTCATTGCTGCGGTCGGCACCCTGGTGGCGATCCGTCAGGGTGCCGGCGATATCCTCGGCGCGACACGGTTGACCCAGGCCGGATTGTGGCTGGCGTGGCTGATGGCACTGGTCGCCGGTTTGCTGCTGTGGAATCTGAAACCGGTGCTGCTGCTGTTCGGCCAGGCTGAGATCAACGTCCAGTCGGCGGGTCAGTTTCTGATCTTTCTGCCGTTCGCCCTGCCCGGCTACCTGAGCTTCATGGCCCTGCGTGGTTTCACCAGCGCCATCGGCCGGGCCACGCCAGTGATGGTGATCAGCCTGGGCGGTACGGTGGCGAACTTCCTGCTCAACTACGCCCTGATTACCGGCCTGTTCGGCCTGCCGAAACTGGGGCTGATGGGGATTGGCCTGGTCACGGCGATTGTCGCCAACATCATGGCCCTGGCATTGGCGCTGCACATTCGTCGGCATCCGGCTTACGACGCCTATCCGCTACGTCATGGCCTGCTGCGGCTCAACCGGCCGTACCTGAAAGAGCTGTGGCGTCTGGGCCTGCCGATTGGCGGCACCTACGCAGTGGAGGTCGGGTTGTTTGCCTTCGCGGCGCTGTGCATGGGCACCATGGGCAGCACGCCATTGGGAGCACACCAGATCGCCCTGCAGATCGTTTCGGTGGCGTTCATGGTGCCAGCGGGGATTTCCTACGCGATCACCATGCGCATCGGCCAGCACTACGGCGCCGGGCAACTGCCCGATGCACGACTGGCTGGCCGGGTCGGCCTCGCTTTCGGTGCTGCGGCGATGCTGTGTTTTGCGATGGTGTTCTGGCTGTTGCCGAACCAGTTGGTGGGGCTGTTTCTTGACCACAACGACCCGGCGTTTCGCGACGTCATCCACCTGGCGGTGAGCCTGTTGGCGGTGGCGGCGTGGTTCGAGCTGTTCGACGGGACGCAAACCATCGCCATGGGCTGCATTCGTGGCCTCAAGGACGCCAAGACCACGTTCCTGGTTGGTCTGGCTTGCTATTGGCTGATCGGCGCGCCAGCGGCCTGGTGGATGGCGTTCGACTTGCAATGGGGGCCGACGGGCGTCTGGTGGGGCCTGGCGCTGGGCCTGGCGTGCTCGGCGGTGAGCCTGACACTGGCGTTCGAGTGGAAGATGAAGCGCATGATTCGGCGGGACACAACATCAGAGCAGCGCTTCGGGGTTGCTCAGACCGACTGAGATCCCTTGTAGGAGCGAGCTTGCTCGCGATAAACCTGAGAACGCCGCGGTGCACCTGCGAACCAGCGTTATCGTTGTCGATCATCGCGAGCAAGCTCGCTCCTACAGGGCTCCGTGGCAGCCAATTATTCGCGGTCAGCTGACGATTTCCAGCGGCGCCTTCTGACTGGAGTCAAACGTCAGGTACTCCACCAGATCCGCCAAGGCCAACGGCTTGCTGATCAGATAACCCTGTACCTGATCGCACTCAAACCCGCGCAACAAGTCCAGTTGCTCCGACGTCTCCACCCCTTCGGCGACGACTTCGAGGTTGAGGTTGTGCGCCAGGTTGATCATCGCGTGGACCAGTTTGCGATTCTCTTCCCGTTGCTCCATGCCGCCGACAAAACTCTTGTCGATCTTCAGCAAGGTAATCGGCAGGCTATTGAGGTGTACGAACGAGGAAAACCCGGTGCCGAAGTCGTCGAGGGAGAAGCGCACCCCAAGGCGCCCGAGGGCATCCATGGTCTGCTTCACCAGATCGCTGCGGCGCATGACCGCGGTTTCGGTCAATTCGAACTCCAGCCATTGCGCCTCGACGCCACGTTCGGCAATCAGCCGGCTCAGGGTCGAGAGCAACTGACTGTCTTGAAACTGTCGGAATGACAGGTTGATCGCCATGTGTAATGGCGGTATCCCGAGCTCGAGCAATGCCTGCATGTCGCGCAAGGCCCGGGAAATGACCCAGTACCCCAGCGGCACGATCAGACCGCTTTGCTCGGCCAGCGGCACGAACTCGCTCGGTGGCAACAAGCCACGCTCGCCGTGGCGCCAGCGCACCAACGCCTCGAGTCCGACGATTTGCCCGTCCTCAAGGTTCAGGCGTGGCTGGTAATGCAGTTCCAGCTCATCGCGGCGCAATGCCCGGCGCAGTTCGCTTTCGAGGTCGGCGATGCTGCGGGCATTGCGGTTGATGCGTTCGTTGAAGATATGGAAGGTACAGCCCTGAGTGCTCTTGGCCTGTTGCATGGCGATGTGTGCATGCCACATCAACGGATCGGCACCGGCCTGGGCCCGGGCGTGGGCAATGCCCAGGCTGGAACCGATCAGCAGGCTCTCACCATCGACCCAATACGGCTCGGCCAGCGCTTCGGTGATGCGCTCGGCCATCCATTCCGCGCGTTGAGGCGCGCGGCGGGTGTCGATCAGCAACGCGAATTCATCGCTGCCCAGCCGTGCCAGTTGATCGCCGGCCTCAAGCTGGCTTTTGAGCCGCGCGACCACTTGCAGGATCAACCGGTCACCGGCCTGATGGCCGAGGGCGTCGTTGGCATGACGGAAGTTATCGAGGTCCAGGTGGCCCAGCGCCAGGCCTCGCCCTTCGTTTTCGGCCAATCGCGCCGTCAGCAAGGTCTGGAAGCCCTGGCGATTGGCAATGCCGGTGAGCGGGTCTTGCTCGGCGAGTCGTTGCAGGGTGGTTTCCAGCACGCCACGCTCACGCACATGCCGCAGGCACCGGCGCAGCATGCTCGGGTCGAGATGCTCGCGTACCAGCCAGTCACTCACACCGTCGGGTGGAGTCAGCGGTTCATGTTCAAGCAGCAACACCGTCGGCAGACAGCAACGGCCAGGCGCCGGCTGAAGAGCCGGGACGGTCAACAACACCGCACTGCGGTTGTCATCGAACAGACTGCTGACCGACTCCCAACTCGGCGCGCTGATGAGCACGGCCGAGCTCCCCATCGGAGCCAGACACTCGCGCAACAACGCTGCCCACGCTGGCTCTTCGGCCAGTAGCAGCAAACGCAAGGGTTCGACAGGCGTAGACAAGCTAGCTCCCTAGACTCTGC
>OBKH01000090.1_pt1 | contig 20700 bp, 19 predicted proteins | sample 1496241 | NCBI WGS metagenome assembly OBKH01 (sample SAMN03273953, study PRJEB22546) | soil metagenome | isolation source: rice field elevated CO2 plus elevated temperature | place: India: CRRI Experimental farm Cuttack,Odisha-753006 | collected 2013-12-17 | reverse complement strand
AGCCGCCGGCTGAGGTCTCAGATCAGAGAGTCTCCGGACTCACCGGGGCGGTTCACGATTGGGCCGCCCGTAAGGAATGCGTCATGAGCGACTTCGCATCACGGGCGACCAATCATTAATTTGTCAAACCCTTTGACATGCACTACTTGTCCACATTTTGTACACGAAATACCTAACACACTATGGTGCACATCACGCACTTCCACGTTCCGTATTCGGTGTACGATTTTGTCACGCAACTAAGCGTTCAAGAGGGAGTACTATGACTCATCCAAAAGTAAAAGATGACATAGAAATAGAAGAGTCGTGGTTCCGGTGCGGGTAGCTCCCGATGGCTTGACTGTGGTAAGCACCAGTGGCGTGTTCCCCGTGGTTGAGACCAGGAAGTTTTAAAGTCCTACAGCCCGCGGTATTCCGCAGAGGACATTGTGTGCATTTCGCACCTTCGGGTGGGAGAAATCGGGATGATCTCACCACCGGCCACCGGTGGGCGCACTTTGTACCCTTCGATTCCGTTATTCGGCGGATTTAAGCAGTTCGCACCATTACCAAGCAGCCAATGAGGAAGAGCGCAGGTGACTAGGTCGCTTGATCTTTCCCTGTGCAGTAGCTCGGGTTCTTTGAGTTTCGAGGAGGAGAAACCACATGTCCTTTGTGAATGTAGACCCATTTGGGATGTTGGCGGCAGCTGCGACACTGGAGTCCCTTGGTTCCCACATGGCGGTAAGCAATGCCGCGGTGGCCTCGGTGACCACCAAGGTTCCTCCCCCGGCCGCCGACTACGTATCAAAAAAGTTATCGCTGTTCTTTAGTAGCCACGGGCAGCAGTACCAGGTGCAAGCCGCTCGGGGCACGGCCTTTCATCGAAAATTGGTCCGGACCCTGGCGAATGGCGCGCTTGCGTATGAGGAAGTCGAGATCGCCAACAACGAAGGTTTCTAACGTGTCGCCAGTTACGCACGAGTGGCTACCAGCGAGTACAAGGGAGTAACGAATTATGCCCAATTTCTGGGCGTTGCCGCCCGAGATCAACTCCACCCGGATATATCTCGGCCCGGGTTCTGGCCCGATACTGGCCGCCGCCCAGGGATGGAACGCTCTGGCCAGTGAGCTGGAAAAGACGAAGGTGGGGTTGCAGTCAGCGCTCGACACGTTGCTGGAGTCGTATAGGGGTCAGTCGTCGCAGGCTTTGATACAGCAGACCTTGCCGTATGTGCAGTGGCTGACCACGACCGCCGAGCACGCCCATAAGACCGCGATCCAGCTCACGGCAGCGGCGAACGCCTACGAGCAGGCTAGAGCGGCGATGGTGCCGCCGGCGATGGTGCGCGCGAACCGCGTGCAGACCACAGTGTTGAAGGCAATCAACTGGTTCGGGCAATTCTCCACCAGGATCGCCGACAAGGAGGCCGACTACGAACAGATGTGGTTCCAAGACGCGCTAGTGATGGAGAACTATTGGGAAGCCGTGCAAGAGGCGATACAGTCGACGTCGCATTTTGAGGATCCACCGGAGATGGCCGACGACTACGACGAGGCCTGGATGCTCAACACCGTGTTCGACTATCACAACGAGAACGCAAAAGAGGAGGTCATCCATCTCGTGCCCGACGTGAACAAGGAGAGGGGGCCCATCGAACTCGTAACCAAGGTAGACAAAGAGGGGACCATCAGACTCGTCTACGATGGGGAGCCCACGTTTTCATACAAGGAACATCCTAAGTTTTGATTCGGGAACATCCTAAGAAACGGGGGGCGTCGCCGTTGGAGACGTCGCAACGTGTCCGCAGTCCCAAGGGCAACAGTGAAGGGCCCACGGTGCGATCCCCAACACCCGGCTAGAGTGCGCATAATATTTTCCCGCCTCGGCTCAAGGCGTGCACCCCCATCACCGCTAACCATGCTGTGTATCAACAGATTTCATTGTCCCGGCCGTCGCGCGACCGACCAATAGGGTGAGTTCCATGTGCGATATCGCCTAACAGCCGGCTCCCGTACTCCCGTGGCCGATGTGATTATTGATTACGTGGATCACCATGTGGGTGATCGCGGTCGACAGCTTTGGTACCGAGCACATCGCCACAACGCGCGGTACGAATCTAGTACACAAATCCGCACCAGCCGCCATGCGACTTCGCAGGTCATAGCCCCGCAGAGTCGCCGAACCTGCCGCAGTGACAAAAGTCAGGACGGCCGGCGACGCGTCGAGCCGGGGTTAGGCGCAGTTAACGTCGCAGCGGGGTCCCAGACACGCGTCGGACTTTCGGACTCAGCCCGACGATTCGCCGTCAGACTGCGGGCTTTCCTGGTCTACCAGCAACGCTTGCAGGGCGGAGCCGGTGATGCGCCGGAACGCGCGCCGTGGCCGGTTGGCATCGAGAACGGCCACCTCTAAGCTGGCCACGCCAAGGGTGGGTTGATCACCACCCGAGGTGTCGGCACTGCCGGCCCGCAATGCAGCGACCGCGATACGCAGGGCGTCGGTCAGGCTGGCGTTCTCGGCATACGACTCTTTGAGCGCGTTGGCGATCGGCTCCGTGGTGCCGCCCATCACCACGAAATGCGGCTCGTCGGCGATCGACCCGTCGTAGGTAATACGATACAACTCAGGGCGTTTCGTCTCGCCGTAATGCGCCACCTCGGCCACACACAACTCAACCTCGTAGGGCTTGGCCTGTTCGGTGAAGATGGTGCCTAGAGTCTGCGCGTAGACATTGGCCAACTGCCGACCCGTGACGTCACGACGGTCATAGGCGTAACCGCGGGTGTCGGCGAACTGGATCCCGCCGCGGCGCAAATTGTCGAACTCGTTGAACTTGCCCGCAGCCGCAAAACCCACCCGATCGTAGAGCTCACTGATCTTCTGCAGCGACCGCGACGGATTCTCCGCGACGAACAGCACACCACCGGCATAGGCCAGCGCCACCACGCTTTTGGCCCGCGCAATGCCCTTACGCGCCAACTCGCTGCGCTCGCGCATCGCCTGCTCAGGCGAGATGAAATACGGAAAACTCACTTCTCACCGCCATCGGAGCCGAAAGTATCCGCACCCGAACGGCTTTCGATGATCGCGCGGGCCAATTCGGCAATCCGGCTCTCCGGCACGTCAACCGCCCCGTCGGCGTCGATGATCACCGCCGTCGGAAAGATGCCCCGCACCAGGTCCGGACCGCCGGTGGCGGAGTCGTCGTCGGCGGCGTCGTAGAGCGCCTCGACCGCCACCCGCAGCCCCGAATCACCGTCGGTAACCTGCGAATACAACTTCTTCATCGACGACTTCGCGAACAGCGAACCCGAGCCCACCGCCTGATAGCCCTCTTCCTCGATGTTCCAACCGCCGGCGGCGTCGAACGAAACGATACGACCCGCGCTCTGCGGGTCAGACGCATGAATGTCGTAGCCCGCCAGCAACGGCAACGCCAGCAGACCCTGCATCGCGGCCGCCAGATTGCCACGCACCATAATCGCCAGCCGGTTGATTTTGCCGGCAAACGTCAGCGGCACACCCTCGAGCTTCTCGTAGTGCTCAAGTTCCACGGCATACAGCCGGGCAAACTCAACCGCGACCGCAGCCGTGCCAGCGATGCCGGTAGCGGTGTAGTCATCGGTGATATACACCTTGCGCACATCACGCCCAGAAATCATGTTGCCCTGCGTCGAACGCCGGTCACCCGCCATGACAACACCGCCGGGGTATTTCAGCGCGACAATGGTGGTGCCGTGCGGCAGTTGCGCATCGCCGCCTGCGAGTGGCGCACCGCCGCTGATGCTTGCCGGCAGCAACTCCGGCGCCTGGCGGCGCAGGAAGTCAGTGAAAGAAGATAGGTCTACAGCGGGTGTTCCAGAGAGTGAATTAATGGACAGGCGATCGGGCAACGGCCAGGTCACTGTCCGCCCTTTTGGACGTATGCGCGGACGAAGTCCTCGGCGTTCTCCTCGAGGACGTCGTCGATTTCGTCGAGCAGATCGTCGGTCTCCTCGGTCAGCTTTTCGCGACGCTCCTGGCCCGCGGCGGTGCTGCCGGCGATGTCGTCATCATCGCCGCCGCCACCGCCACGCTTGGTCTGCTCTTGCGCCATCGCCGCCTCCTGCTTCCTCATGGCCTTTCAAAAGGCCGCGGGTGCGCGTCACACGCCCGCTGTCTTTCTCTACCCTACCGGTCAACACCAACGTTTCCCGGCCTAACCAGGCTTAGCGAGGCTCAGCGGTCAGTTGCTCTACCAGCTCCACGGCACTGTCCACCGAATCCAGCAACGCACCAACATGCGCCTTACTACCCCGCAACGGCTCCAGCGTCGGGATGCGAACCAGCGAGTCGCCGCCCAGGTCGAAGATCACCGAGTCCCAGCTAGCCGCGGCGATATCAGCCCCGAACCGGCGCAGGCATTCGCCGCGGAAATACGCGCGGGTGTCGGTCGGCGGGTTCTCCACCGCACTCAGCACCTGGTGTTCGGTGACTAAACGCTTCATCGAGCCGCGCGCGACCAGCCGGTTGTACAGGCCCTTGTCCAGCCGGACATCGGAGTACTGCAGGTCGACGAGGTGCAGCCGGGGCGCCGACCAGCTCAGGTTCTCCCGCTGCCGGAAACCGTCGAGCAGCCGCAGTTTGGCCGGCCAGTCCAGCAGCTCCGCGCAATCCATCGGGTCACGCTCGAGCTGATCCAGCACGTGTGCCCAGGTTTCCACGATGTCGGCCGCCCGCGGGTCCGGGTCGCGGCTATCCACCAACTTAGCCACTCGGTCCAGGTAGATCCGTTGCAGCGCAAGACCGGTCAGTTCCCGGCCGTCGGCCAGCGCAACGGTCGCTCGCAGCGACGGATCGCGGGAGATTGCGTGCACCGCATGTACCGGGCGGGCCAGCGCCAGGTCGGTCAGATCTATTGCGTGGGCTGGTCCTTCTTCGATCAGGTCGAGCACCAGCGCCGTGGTACCCAACTTCAGATAGGTCGACGTCTCGGCAAGGTTGGCGTCGCCGATGATGACGTGCAGCCGGCGGTACCTGTCGGCGTCGGCGTGCGGTTCGTCGCGGGTGTTGATGATGCCGCGCTTGAGCGTTGTTTCCAGCCCTACCTCGACCTCGATGTAGTCCGAACGCTGGGATAGCTGGAAGCCGGGCTCATCACCCGAGGGCCCGATGCCGACCCGGCCCGAGCCGGTCACCACCTGCCGGGATACCAGAAAGGGGGTCAGCCCGGTGATGATCGCCGAGAACGGTGTCTGCCGCGACATCAGGTAGTTCTCGTGCGACCCGTAGGAGGCTCCCTTGCCGTCGACGTTGTTCTTGTACAGCTGCAGTTTCGCGGCCCCGGGCACGCTGGCGACATGGCGGGCAGCGGCCTCCATCACGCGTTCGCCCGCCTTGTCCCAGATCACTGCGTCCAGCGGGTCGGTGCATTCGGGCGCGGAGTATTCCGGGTGCGCGTGGTCGACATACAGCCGCGCCCCGTTGGTCAGGATCATGTTGGCCGCGCCGACCTCGTCGGCGTCGACCACCGGCGGCGGCCCGGCCGAGCGACTCAAATCGAAGCCCCGGGCGTCGCGCAGCGGCGATTCCACCTCGTAGTCCCAACGGGTGCGTTTGGCACGCTGAATGCCGGCGGCGGCGGCGTATGCCAGCACCGCCTGCGTCGAGGTGAGGATCGGGTTGGCGGTCGGGTCCGACGGCGAGGAAATGCCGTACTCGACCTCCGTTCCGATAATCCGCTGCATGCCGTAGAGCCTAGGCCCGCCGACGATGCGGGCCGCGCAGCGGGCCGCTGAGGAGGCGGGCATCAAGCAACGCCCGCCGACGATGCGGGCCGCGCAGCGGGCCGCTGAGGAGGCGGGCATCAAGCAACGCCCGCCGACGATGCGGGCCGCGCAGCGGGCCGCTGAGGAGGCGGGCATCAAGCAAGGCCCGCCGACCCAGAACATCGGAGCGGGCCGCGCAGGAGGTGGACAATCAAGCAGGGCCCGGCGCTAGGGTAGGCCGGCATGAGCCTTTCCGTCCGTCGCCCCCCGGCGGCCCGAGCAGCGGCCATTGTGGAGGCTGAAAGCTGGTTCTTGAAGCGTGGTCTGCCCTCGGTGCTGACCATGCGGGGCCGGTGCCGTCGGCTGTGGCCGCGGTCGGCTCCGATGTTGGCCGCCTGGGCGGTGGTCGAGGGCTGCCTCATGGCCGTCTTCTTCGTCACCGACGGCGGCGAAGTCTTCATCAGCGCGACGCCGACGACAGCGCAATGGGTGATCCTGGCGCTGCTCGCGGTTGCTCTTCCGCTGGCCTCCCTCGTCGGCTGGTTGGTGTCGCAGATATCAAGCGGGCGTGGCCAAGCGGCGGTGGCGACCATGGCGGTGGCCTTCGCGGCCGCATCCGACGTCATCGAATCCGGCCCGATCCAGCTGTTGCGGACCGCCGTCGTGGTGGGCCTGGTGCTGCTGCAGACCGGCTGCGGCGTCGGGTCGGTGCTTGGCTGGGCGGTGCGGATGACGCTGGAGCACCTTGCGACGGTCGGCACGCTGGCGGTCCGGGCCCTGCCGATCGTGCTACTGACGGCATTGGTGTTCTTCAACACCTATGTCTGGCTGATGGCCGCCAACATCAACGGCGAGCGGCTGACGCTGGCGATGGTTTTTCTGCTCGCCATCGCCGGGGCGTTCGTCGTGTCCAAGACGGTGGAACGGGTGCGTCCGCTGCTTCGCTCAACGACGGTGATGCCCCAAGGCAGCCAAAGCCTGGCCGGCACACCCTTCGCGACCATGGGCGACCCCTCTCCCGGCTTCCCCCTCACCCGGGCCGAACGCCTCAACGTGGTCTTCCTGCTGGCGGCCTCGCAACTCGTCGAGATCCTGGTAGTGGCGTCGGTCGGCGCCGCGATATACCTCGTTCTGGGCATGATCATTCTCACTCCGCCGCTGCTTCGGGAATGGACGCACTACGATTCGATGACCACGACGGTGCTCGGCATGACGTTCCCGGCGCCGGATTCGCTCATCCGTATGTGTCTTTTCCTGGGCGCGCTGACGTTCATGTACATCAGCGCCCGCGCGGTCGACGACGCCGAGTACCGCGCGATGTTCCTCGACCCTCTGATCGACGACCTGCACACCGCGCTGCTCGCGCGCAACCGCTACCGCAACAACGTGGTGACCGCGCCGTGCGCCGGTGTTGACGCCGGTCACGTCGATGACTAGGTTCACCCTGATGTCGGCTCCCGAACGGGTAACCGGCTTGTCCGGGCAACGTTACGGGGAAGTCCTTCTCGTAACACCCGGGGAGGCCGGTCCACAGGCCACCGTTTACAACAGCTTCCCGCTTAACGATTGTCCGGCCGAGCTGTGGTCCGCGCTCGATCCGCAAGCCCTAGCCACCGAACACAAAGCGGCCACCGCCCTGCTCAACGGTCCGCGCTATTGGTTGATGAACGCCATCGAGAAGGCGCCCCAGGGCCCGCCGGTGACGAAGACCTTCGGCGGGATCGAGATGCTCCAGCAGGCCACGGTGCTGCTGTCATCGATGAACCCTGCCCCATACACCGTCAGCCAGGTCAGCCGCAACACGGTCTTTGTGTTCAACGCCGGCGAAGAGGTCTACGAACTGCAGGACCCCAAGGGACAGCGCTGGGTGATGCAGACGTGGAGTCAAGTGGTGGACCCCAACCTGTCCCGAGCCGACCTGCCCAAGCTGGGTGAACGGCTCAACCTGCCAGCCGGGTGGTCCTATCATACCCGCGTGCTTACCAGCGAGTTGCGGGTCGACACTACCAACCGGGAGGCCCGCGTCCTGCAAGACGACCTCACCAACAGCTACTCGCTGGTGACCGCCTGAGCCCTACAGGTACTGGCCGAGGTTGGACTCGGTATCAATAGCCCTGCTGGCCGACGAACTCTTTCCGGTGACCAGGGTGCGGATGTAGACGATCCGCTCCCCCTTCTTGCCCGAGATCCGCGCCCAGTCATCGGGGTTGGTGGTGTTGGGCAAATCCTCGTTCTCGGCGAACTCGTCGACGATCGAATCGAGCAGATGCTGTATACGCAGTCCCGGTTGGCCGGTCTCCAGCACCGATTTGATGGCGTTCTTCTTGGCTCGGTCGACGACGTTCTGGATCATCGCCCCGGAGTTGAAGTCCTTGAAGTACATGACTTCCTTGTCGCCGTTGGCATAGGTGACCTCCAGGAACCGGTTGTCGTCGATCTCGGCATACATCCGGTCGACAACCTTCTCGATCATCGCCTTGATGCAGGCCGAACGGTCACCGTCGAACTCGGCGAGATCGTCGGCGTGCACCGGCAAGAACTCGGTCAGGTACTTCGAGTAGATGTCCTGCGCCGCTTCGGCATCAGGCCGCTCGATCTTGATCTTCACGTCGAGGCGCCCGGGCCGCAGGATGGCAGGGTCGATCATGTCCTCTCGGTTGGAGGCGCCGATCACGATGACATTCTCGAGTCCCTCCACCCCGTCGATCTCGCTGAGCAGCTGCGGGACCACCGTGGTCTCGACGTCCGAGGAAACGCCGGTGCCACGGGTGCGAAAGATCGAGTCCATCTCGTCGAAAAACACGATCACCGGAGTGCCTTCCGACGCCTTCTCGCGGGCCCGTTGGAAGATCAGCCGGATGTGGCGTTCCGTTTCCCCGACGAATTTGTTCAGCAGCTCGGGGCCCTTGATGTTGAGGAAGTACGACTTCGCCTCGTGGGCATCGTCGCCGCGGACCTCGGCCATTTTCTTGGCCAACGAGTTGGCCACAGCCTTGGCGATCAACGTCTTACCACAGCCGGGTGGGCCATAGAGCAACACACCCTTGGGCGGGCGCAGCGAGTACTCCCGGTACAACTCCTTGTGCAGGAACGGCAGCTCCACGGCGTCGCGGATCTGCTCGATCTGGCGGCTCAGACCGCCGATGTCGGCGTAGCTGACGTCCGGCACCTCTTCCAGCACCAGGTCTTCTACCTCGGCTTTGGGGATGCGTTCGAAGGCATAGCCGGCTTTGGTGTCGACCAGCAGCGAGTCGCCGGGGCGCAGCTTGCGCGGCCGGGTGTCATCGTTGAGGGCCTCAGGGAGGCCGTCTGGCAGGTCCTCGGCGATCAGGGGATCAGCCAGCCAAACAACGCGTTCCTCGTCGGCGTGGCCGACGACCAGAGCCCGATGACCGTCGGCCAGGATCTCGCGCAAGGTGGATATCTCGCCGACCGCCTCGAATGTGCCGGCCTCCACGACGGTCAGGGCCTCGTTGAGCCGGACCGTCTGCCCCTTCTTCAGCGATGCAGCGTCAATATTCGGTGAGCACGTCAGGCGCATCTTGCGACCCGATGTGAACACATCGACCGTGTCGTCGTCGTGCGTGGCCAGCAGGACGCCGTAGCCACTGGGCGGCTGCCCCAGCCGGTCAACTTCCTCGCGCAGCGCCAGCAGTTGTTGACGGGCTTCTTTAAGAGTTTCCATTAATTTGGAATTGCGGGCAGCAAGTGAGTCGATACGGGCTTCGAGTTGATGTATATCGCGGGCAGAGCGCGTCGGGGCATGTGATCCGACGGCGTTCTCAAGTTGCTCGCGCAGGACCGCAGCCTCGCGCCGCAGCTGTTCTAATTCGGCGGCATCACCACTGGACAGCGGGCTATCCCGGGGGATGCCGAATGCCTCAGAACGCTCTGACTCACCCATGTTGCGCTCCTTTCCCACGCCAGGAATCGCGCGGCGGATACTCCAACGCTACCGGCGATCGGCGCTTCATGTTGGCAGTCGAATGCCGATGGAAAGTAACAACTTGTATCGCTGGTAATCTCGGCCCCGAATCCAGCCGATCAAACGGACCTTGAGAGGAGCACTGTGACCGCGAAATCCCTAGCCACAGGCGTAGTGGGCGACGCGGCGATCAGTGCGGCGGCCGCCGCCGAGACTTCTGCTGCATTCGCAAGCGGCCGGTAGCCGAGCGTGTCGCTGGATGCGCCGAAACATCCGTGTAACCCTGGGCGCCGCCACCATCGTGGCGGCGTTAGGGCTCTCCGGGTGTTCACACCCTGAGTTCAAGCGTTCGTCGCCGCCTGCCCCGTCACTGCCGCCCGTCACGTCGAGCCCGCTCGAGGCCGCGCCGATCACGCCCCTGCCCGCACCCGAAGCCCTGATCGATGTGCTGTCCCGGCTCGCCGACCCGGCCGTGCCGGGCACCAACAAGGTGCAGCTCATCGAGGGCGCGACCCCCGAAAACGCCGCTGCCCTGGACAGGTTCACCACCGCACTGCGTGACGGGAGCTACTTGCCCATGACCTTCGCGGCCAACGACATCGCATGGTCGGACAACAAGCCGTCCGACGTGATGGCCACCGTCGTCGTCACCACTGCCCATCCGGACAACCGCGAGTTCACGTTTCCCATGGAATTCGTGTCCTTCAAGGGCGGCTGGCAATTGTCTAGGCAGACCGCGGAAATGCTGCTGGCCATGGGTAACTCACCGGATTCGACTCCGTCGGCTACCAGCCCGGCGCCGGCCCCATCACCGACTCCCCCTGGCTGAGCTCCCGATGTGGATTGGCTGGCTGGAATTCGACGTGCTGCTGGGCGACGTGCGCTCACTCAAGCAGAAGCGGTCGGTGACCCGCCCCCTGGTCGCCGAGTTGCAGCGCAAATTCAGCGTGTCGGCCGCCGAGACCGGTTCGCATGATCTGTACCGGCGGGCGGGCATCGGTGTGGCCGTGGTGTCCGGTGACCGCAGCCACGCCGTCGATGTCCTCGACAACGCCGAACGTCTGGTAGCCGCACATCCGGAGTTCGAGTTGCTGTCCGTGCGCCGGGGCCTGCACCGCACTGACGACTAAGTGGACTGGCTCCCAGCTGTGTCTCCCGCTACCCGTCGCGTCCCTCGCGCTTACGACCTAGCGGCGCCGGAGCCACAGCCCCCGGCGCCAACCGGCGCGTTGCTACCAGGAACGCGGTATGCCCGCGCATCGAATGCTGCGGCCGAACCGCCAACCCTACGACGTTCCAGCCCCGCTGCAGCGTCTCCCAGGCTCTCGGTTCGGTCCAGCACTGCTTGGCCCGCAGTGCCTCCACGATCCTCGACAGCTGAGTGACGGTGGCCACGTAGACCATCAGCACTCCGCCGGCGACCAGCAGCCGCGATACCGCGTCGAGCACCTCCCACGGCGCCAGCATGTCGAGCACGGCCCGATCAACGGATCCGTCGGGCAGTTCGGAGTCGGCGAGGTCGCTGACGACCAGTCGCCAGTTGTCCGGCGGCTGGCCGTAGCAGCCGCTCACATTGCGCCGGGCGTGTTCGGCATGATCGGCGCGCTGTTCGTAGGAGATCACCTGTCCGGCCGGCCCAACCGCCCGCAGCAAAGACAAGGTCAGAGCACCGGATCCGGCTCCTGCCTCCAGCACCCGCGCGCCGGGAAATATGTCGCCCTCATGCACGATCTGGGCCGCATCTTTGGGATAGATCACCTGCGGGCCGCGCGGCATCGACATGACGTAGTCGACCAGCAGCGGGCGCAGCACCAGGAACAGGGCGCCGTTGCTGGATTTGACCACGCTGCCTTGCTCCAACCCGATCACCGCGTCGTGGGCGATCGAGCCACGATGAGTGTGGAATTCGGCACCGGGAGTCAGCGACATGGTGTAGCGGCGCCCCTTAGCGTCGGTGAGCTGAACACGTTCGCCGATGCTGAATGGGCCGGTTGCTGACACGCCGTCTAGCGTGCCAGCCGACTCGCCGCGATCGGTGCTCGGGGTTGTCGGCGCCCAACCCTAAGCTGCGGACATGGCCGACCAGCCGGACCCGCCCACACCACGGCCGGCGTTATCACCGTCACGGGCGACGGACTTCAAGCAATGCCCGCTGCTATACCGGTTTCGCGCGATCGACCGGCTACCCGAGGCGACGTCGGCGGCGCAGTTACGGGGTTCGGTGGTGCACGCCGCGCTTGAGCAGCTCTATGGGCTACCCGCGGGGCTGCGCAGCCCGGATACTGCGAGGTCACTGGTGCAGCGCGCTTGGGACCAGATGGTCGCCGCGGAGCCCGAACTGGCCGGCGAACTGGACCCCGGACAACCAACCCAGCTGCTGGAGGACGCCCGCGCGTTGGTGTCCGGCTACTACCGGCTGGAAGACCCGACTCGGTTCGACCCGCAATGCTGCGAACAGCGGGTGGAGGTCGAACTGGCCGACGGAACTCTGTTGCGCGGCTACATCGACCGCATTGACGTCGCCGCCACCGGCGAGCTGCGGGTGGTCGACTACAAGACTGGCAAGGCGCCGCCGGCGGCGCGGGCGTTGGCGGAGTTTAAGGCGATGTTTCAGATGAAGTTCTACGCGGTGGCGCTATTTCGGTCGCGCGGCGTGCCGCCCACCCGGCTGCGGCTCATCTATCTGGCCGACGGCCAGCTGCTCGACTATTCACCGGACCGCGACGAGCTATTGCGTTTCGAAAAGACGTTGATGGCGATTTGGCGTGCTATCCAATCCGCAGGCGAGACAGGCGATTTCCGCCCCAACCCATCGCGGCTCTGCGATTGGTGCCCGCATCAACAGCGCTGCCCGGCCTTCGGCGGAACACCACCGCCCTATCCAGGGTGGCCCACCGAGCCGGCGGCATAAACGATCGCGTCGAAGTGCGGTGTCATAGGGCCGCCGCGGCGGCGACGATGGCAAACCCGCCCAACACCGCGACCGAATCCTCGAGCAGCGCGATCGGCAGGTCGTGGCCGCCACGGGCAGCCACCAGCCTCGTACGTGCCTGATAGCCGCCCATGGTGCCGAGCACGGCGCCGATAACCCCAGCGCCAAGCCCGCCCCACCGGTAGCCCCACGCGGTGCCGATGACCGCGCCGGCGAACGCGCCCAAAATGATCCGGACAGCGAACACCGGCGTCACGGTACGCGGCGGTGTTTTGGGACGTTTGTCGTTAACGAGTTCGGCGACCGCAAGAACGCTGACGATCACCACGGTCACGAAATTGCCCATCCAGGATGCCCAGGTTCCATGCAGGTTGATCCAGCCGAGAAAGGCGGCCCAGGAGACCACGGCCGGGGCCGTCAGGGAACGCAACCCGGCGACGACACCGATAAGCAGCGCCAGCAGCAGAACAAGGACATGCGTCACAGCGATCCCTCCTGACACAGACGTTATGGGCAATCAGGCCCCAGCGGACGCTAACACAGCGTGGGCCCCGCCACAGGATCAGAATCGGCAGAACCTGATGTCCGACGCCAGAATCGCTTTGGCCCCGATCGCAGCGAGCTCATCCATGATGCCGTTGACGTCCCGGCGCGGCACCAGGGCGCGGATTGCCACCCAGTCCGGGTCGGCCAGCGGGGCGATGGTCGGTGACTCCAGCCCCGGCGTGATCGCCGTGGCCTTCTTCAACGCCGAGCGCGGGCAATCGTAGTCGAGCATCAGATACTGCTGGCCGAAGACCACCCCCTGCACCCGAGCGACCAGTTGATCGCGCGCCTCGGTCTGGTCTTGGCCGTCCGTACCGGCCCGCTCGATGAGCACCGCCTCCGAATCGCACAGCGGCTCACCAAAGGCCACCAGGTCGTGCTGGCTCAGCGTGCGACCCGACCCCACCACATCGGCGATGGCATCGGCCACCCCGAGCTGCACCGAGATCTCCACGGCACCATCAAGTCTGATGACCGTTGCTTCGATTCCCTTGGTGGCCAGATCTTTCCGGACCAGATTCGGGTAGGCGGTGGCGATCCGCATCCCGGCTAGGTCGGCAGTCGTCCAGTTCCGCCCGGCGGGAGCGGCATAGCGGAAGCTGGACGACCCGAAGCCCAGCGCCAGGCGTTCCCGAACCTGTGCACCGGAATCGCACACCAGGTCGCGTCCGGTGATCCCGAAGTCGAGCTCTCCCGAACCGACATATATGGCAATGTCTTTGGGCCGCAAGAAGAAGAACTCGACGTTGTTGACCGGATCGATGACGGTCAAGTCTTTGGAATCGGTGCGGCGGCGGTAGCCGGCCTCCGCGAGGATCTCGGTGGCCGGCTCGCTCAGCGCACCCTTGTTGGGAACCGCGACCCGCAGCATGCTCACAGCTTTCGATAGACGTCGTCGAGGGACAGTCCACGGGAGATCATCAGCACCTGCGTCCAGTACAGCAACTGGCTGATCTCCTCCGCCAGTGCGTCGTTGGATTCGTGCTCGGCAGCCAGCCACACCTCGCCGGCCTCCTCGAGAAGCTTCTTACCCAGAGCATGAACCCCGCCGTCCAATGCCGCCACCGTGGTGCTGTCGGCCGGCCGGGTGCGGGCACGATCGCCGAGTTCGGCGAACAGATCCTCGAAGGTCTTCACGGCCAGCGATTGTTGCACGTGTCAGCCAGCCAAGTCACGGTGGTTTGACGCCACACGTTCGCCACCGCCGCGCCGCGCATTAGGGCATCCTAATATAGGTTAGGCTACCCTAGTTATTCCTGTGGTCGAAGGAGGCAGCCGAACGTGACCTTCCCGATGTGGTTCGCAGTTCCGCCGGAAGTGCCGTCAGCATGGCTGTCCACCGGCATGGGCCCCGGTCCGCTGCTGGCCGCGGCCAGGGCGTGGCACGCGCTGGCCGCGCAATACACCGAAATTGCAACGGAACTCGCAAGCGTGCTCGCTGCGGTGCAGGCAAGCTCGTGGCAGGGGCCCAGCGCCGACCGGTTCGTCGTCGCCCATCAACCGTTCCGGTATTGGCTAACCCACGCTGCCACGGTGGCCACCGCAGCAGCCGCCGCGCACGAAACGGCCGCCGCCGGGTATACGTCCGCATTGGGGGGCATGCCTACGCTAGCCGAGTTGGCGGCCAACCATGCCATGCACGGCGCTCTGGTGACCACCAACTTCTTCGGTGTCAACACCATCCCGATCGCCCTCAACGAGGCCGACTACCTGCGCATGTGGATCCAGGCCGCCACCGTCATGAGCCACTATCAAGCCGTCGCGCACGAAAGCGTGGCGGCGACCCCCAGCACGCCGCCGGCGCCGCAGATAGTGACCAGTGCGGCCAGCTCGGCGGCTAGCAGCAGCTTCCCCGACCCGACCAAATTGATCCTGCAGCTACTCAAGGATTTCCTGGAGCTGCTGCGCTATCTGGCTGTTGAGCTGCTGCCGGGGCCGCTCGGCGACCTCATCGCCCAGGTGTTGGACTGGTTCATCTCGTTCGTGTCCGGTCCAGTCTTCACGTTTCTCGCCTACCTGGTGCTGGACCCACTGATCTATTTCGGACCGTTCGCCCCGCTGACGAGTCCGGTCCTGTTGCCTGCCGGGCTGACCGGGCTTGCCGGGCTCGGTGCGGTATCGGGGCCGGCCGGACCAATGGTCGAACGTGTGCACTCCGATGGTCCCAGCCGGCAAAGCTGGCCTGCGGCCACCGGAGTCACCCTGGTGGGTACCAACCCGGCTGCCCTGGTTACCACGCCCGCACCCGCTCCGACCACGTCCGCGGCACCGACGGCACCGTCGACTCCCGGATCCAGTGCCGCCCAAGGCCTTTACGCGGTCGGTGGTCCCGACGGGGAAGGGTTCAACCCGATCGCCAAGACGACAGCACTCGCCGGTGTTACCACCGATGCCGCCGCACCTGCCGCCAAACTGCCCGGCGACCAAGCTCAGAGCAGCGCCAGCAAAGCAACAAGACTGCGGCGACGTCTCCGGCAACACCGCTTCGAGTTTCTGGCCGACGACGGCCGCCTGACCATGCCAAACACACCGGAGATGGCAGACGTCGCCGCCGGCAACCGTGGATTGGATGCGCTGGGGTTCGCCGGCACGATCCCAAAATCGGCGCCCGGATCAGCGACCGGGCTTACTCACCTAGGCGGCGGATTCGCCGACGTCCTGTCGCAGCCGATGCTTCCGCACACGTGGGACGGGTCAGATTAAACGTTGAAGTACTTGGCTTCCGGATGGTGCAGGACGAACGCGTCGGTCGACTGTTCGGGATGCAGCTGTAATTCCTCGGATAACGTCACACCGATGCGTTCGGGCTCCAGCAGCGCCATCATCTTGGCGCGGTCCTCCAGATCCGGGCATGCGCCGTAGCCGAAGGCAAAGCGAGCACCGCGGTAGCCGAGCTTGAAATAGTCTTCTTTCGCCTCCGGATCCTCGGCCGCCATCGCCCGATCCCCGGAGAACTTGAGCTCCTCACGGATCCGCCGGTGCCAGTACTCGGCCAGCGCCTCGGTGAGCTGCACGCCGATACCGTGCACCTCCAGGTAGTCGCGGTAGGCGTTGGACGCGAACAGCTCGTTGGCGAAATCCGCGATCGGCTGACCCATGGTCACCAGCTGGAACGGCAGCACGTCAACCTCGCCACGCTCGGCGGCCAGCTCCCGCGAGCGGATGAAATCGGCAATGCACAAAAACCGACCGCGCTGCTGGCGCGGGAAGTGAAACCGGTAGCGCACCGGGGCGTCGGGCTTGGGCTCGGTGAGCACCACGATGTCGTTGCCCTCGGACACCGCCGGGAAATAGCCGTACACCACGGCGGCGTGCGCCAAGATGCCGTCGGTGGACAGCCGGTCCAACCAGTACCGCAGCCGCGGCCGGCCCTCGGTCTCGACGAGATCTTCGTAGGACGGACCCTCACCGCCGCGCTGGCCGCGTAAACCCCACTGGCCCAAAAACAATGCGCGCTCATCGAGCAGACCGGTGTAGTCGGCCACCGCCAGGCCCTTGACGATCCGCGAACCCCAGAACGGCGGCGCCGGGACCTCGATGTCGGCCGCGACATCGGAGCGTTCGGGCACCTCGACTGGTTCTTCGGCGGCTTTGCGCTGTGCGGCAATGCGTTTGGATCGCTGGTGGCGGGCCTTACGTTCGGCTTCTTTCTCACGCGCCTTAATGGCTTCCGGGCTGTTTTCGTCGGGCGCCTCGCCGCGCTTGGCGCTCATGATGGTGTCCATCAACTTCAGGCCCTCGAAAGCGTCTCGCGCGTAATGCACTTCGCCCTGGTAGATCTCGGCCAGGTCGTTTTCGACATAGCTGCGCGTCAACGCCGCGCCGCCGAGCAGCACCGGGAACTTTTCGGCGACTCCCCGGGTGTTCATCTCCTCGAGGTTTTCCTTCATCACCACGGTCGACTTCACCAGCAGGCCCGACATGCCGACCACGTCGGCGCTCTTGTCCTCGGCGACTTCGAGGATGGTGGCGATTGGCTGCTTGATGCCGATGTTGACCACTTCGTAGCCGTTGTTGCTCAAGATGATGTCGACCAGGTTCTTGCCGATGTCGTGCACGTCGCCCTTGACGGTGGCCAGCACGATGCGTCCCTTGCCCGAATCGTCGTCCGAGCGCTCCATGTGCGGTTCCAGATACGCGACGGCGGCTTTCATTACCTCCGCCGACTGCAGCACGAACGGCAGCTGCATCTGGCCGGAGCCGAAGAGCTCGCCGACCGTCTTCATGCCGGCCAGCAGATGTTCGTTGATGATCTGAAGCGGCGGCTTTTGCGTCATCGCCTCGTCGAGATCGGCGTCCAGGCCGTTGCGCTCGCCGTCGACGATGCGTTGGGCCAGCCGTTCGAACAGCGGCAGCCCAGCTAGTTCAGCCAGTCGGTCCTCTTTCGAGGAGGCCGCCGACACGCCTTCGAACAGCCGCATCAGCTCCTGCAGCGGATCGTAGTCCTCGCGGCGGCGGTCGTAGACCAGATCCAGGGCGACGTTGCGTTGCTCCTCGGGAATCCGGTTCATCGGCAGGATCTTCGACGCGTGCACGATCGCCGAATCCAGCCCCGCTTCTTGGCATTCGTGCAGGAACACCGAGTTGAGCACCTGGCGCGCTGCGGGATTGAGACCAAACGAGATGTTGGACAGACCAAGTGTGGTCTGCACATCCGGGTGGCGCTTTTTCAGTTCGCGGATCGCCTCGATGGTCTCGATGCCGTCGCGGCGGGACTCCTCCTGACCGGTGGCGATGGTGAACGTCAAGGTGTCGATGAGGATGGATGATTCGTCGACGCCCCAGTTGCCGGTGATGTCGTTGATCAGCCGCTCGGCGATCTCGACCTTCTTCTGCGCGGTGCGGGCCTGGCCCTCTTCGTCGATGGTCAGCGCGACCACCGCCGCGCCGTGCTCGGCGACCAGCGCCATGGTCTTGGCAAAGCGCGATTCCGGGCCGTCGCCGTCCTCGTAGTTCACCGAGTTGATCGCGCAACGGCCACCCAGATGCTCCAAACCCGCCTGCAGCACCGCGGTTTCGGTGGAGTCCAGCATGATCGGCAGCGTCGAGGACGTGGCCAGCCGGCTGGCCAGCGCCTTCATGTCGGCCACACCGTCGCGGCCCACGTAGTCCACACACAGGTCCAGCAGGTGGGCGCCGTCGCGGGTCTGGTCCTTGGCGATGTCCAGGCACTTCTGGTAGTCCTCGGCGATCATCGCCTCACGAAAACCCTTGGAGCCGTTGGCGTTCGTTCGCTCCCCGATCACCAGAACCGAGGCGTCCTGGGCGAACGGGATTGCGGTGTACAGCGACGACACCGACGGCTCGTAGCTGACCTGTCGCTCGGGACGCTTGATGTTCGCAACCGCGGCAGCCACTTCGCGGATATGGGCCGGGGTGGTGCCGCAGCAGCCACCGACCAGCGAGAGCCCGAACTCGGCGATGAAGCCGGCCAGCGCCTCGGCCAATTCGTCGGGCAGCAACGGATATTCGGCGCCCTTGGCGCCCAGCACCGGCAACCCGGCGTTGGGCATCACCGACACCGGGATGCGGGCGTGCCGGGACAGGTGGCGCAGGTGCTCGCTCATCTCGGCCGGACCCGTCGCGCAGTTCAAGCCGATCATGTCCACACCGAGCGGCTCGACAGCGGTCAACGCCGCCCCGATCTCGCTGCCCAGCAGCATGGTGCCGGTGGTCTCGACGGTGACGTGGGCAAACACCGGAATGTGCCGCCCGGCCCGCGTCATCGCCCGCCGCGACCCCAACACCGCCGCCTTCAGCTGCAGTAGGTCCTGGCAGGTTTCCACCAGGATGGCGTCGGCTCCGCCGTCCAGCATGCCCAGCGCGGCCTCGGTGTAGGCGTCGCGGATCACCGCGTATTCGGTGTGGCCCAGAGTCGGCAGCTTGGTGCCCGGCCCCATCGACCCCAGCACGTAGCGCTTGCGGTCGGGACTGCCCAGCTCGTCGGCCACCCGGCGTGCGATCGCGGTGCCCTTCTGTGATAGATCGCGGATCCTGTCGGCGATGTCGTAGTCGCCGAGGTTGGACAGGTTGCAGCCAAACGTGTTCGTCTCGACGGCGTCGGCGCCCGCTTCGAAATAGTTGCGGTGAATGGTTTCCAGCACGTCAGGGCGGGTTTCGTTGAGGATCTCGTTGCAGCCCTCCAGGCCGCGGAAGTCGTCGAGCGTGAGGTCCGCGGCCTGTAGTTGGGTTCCCATTGCACCGTCGCCGACCATCACTCGCTGCGACAAGACGTCGAGCAGATCGGTGTCGTAGAGGTGCTTGTCGGCCGCAGTCACATGGCAAGGATAGTCGGCCTATGAAATTTCCTCAGTCGTTGACAGCGCTCTGCCAGGTACCGCGACGTCGCATCGGTCACAGCTGCCACAAGAGTCTCAGCTGAGGCAGGCACACAACGTGCCCACCTCAGCGCGACAAAGCGTGGCCATCGCTACTAGCCGGGCCGCCTCAGACGACGTGCACGGTTCGCATCGTCGCCCGGGTGGACGCCGTAGGCTGACCAGGTGACCCCATCGGAGGGCAACGCACCGCTGCCCGAACTGCACAACACCGTCGTCGTGGCTGCGTTCGAGGGCTGGAACGACGCCGGCGACGCGGCCGGCGATGCCGTGGCACACCTGGCGGCCAGCTGGCAAGCACTGCCGATTGTCGAGATCGATGACGAGGCCTACTACGACTACCAGGTCAATCGGCCGGTCATCCGCCAAGTCGATGGGGTTACCCGGGAACTGCAGTGGCCGGCCATGCGGATCTCGCACTGCCGCCCACCCGGCAGCGACCGCGACGTGGTGTTGATGTGCGGGGTGGAGCCGAATATGCGCTGGCGCACGTTTTGCGACGAGTTGCTGGCGGTCATCGACAAACTCAACGTGGACACCGTGGTGATCCTGGGGGCGCTGCTGGCCGACACCCCACACACCCGGCCGGTGCCGGTCTCGGGCGCGGCCTACTCCGCGGCGTCGGCGCGGCAGTTCGGCCTTCAAGAAACACGCTACGAGGGCCCCACCGGCATCGCCGGCGTCTTCCAATCTGCCTGTGTGGGGGCCGGCATCCCGGCGGTGACGTTTTGGGCGGCGGTGCCGCACTATGTGTCGCACCCACCGAACCCGAAGGCGACGATTGCGTTGCTGCGCCGGGTCGAGGACGTGCTCGACGTCGAGGTGCCGTTGGCGGACCTGCCCGCACAGGCCGAAGCGTGGGAGCGCGAGATCACCGAGACGATCGCCGAAGATCACGAGCTGGCCGAGTACGTGCAGACGCTGGAACAGCACGGCGACGCCGCGGTGGACATGAACGAGGCTCTCGGCAACATCGACGGCGACGCGCTGGCCGCCGAGTTCGAGCGCTATCTGCGCCGGCGCCGCCCGGGGTTCGGGCGCTAGAGGGAGGTTGCGCTGCGGCGGACGACGGTGTCAGCCGGGCGGCCCAGGATCGCCGGAATCACCCTGAGTGCCCGGAGCGCCGGCTTTGCCGGGATTCGTGCCTGTCGACGTACCACCGCCGGCACCAGCCTCGCCGCGCGCACCGCCGCCGCCGCCGGCCCCGCCCTCGCCGCCGCTGCCCATGG
>OBKH01000089.1_pt1 | contig 21083 bp, 22 predicted proteins | sample 1496241 | NCBI WGS metagenome assembly OBKH01 (sample SAMN03273953, study PRJEB22546) | soil metagenome | isolation source: rice field elevated CO2 plus elevated temperature | place: India: CRRI Experimental farm Cuttack,Odisha-753006 | collected 2013-12-17 | reverse complement strand
GCAGTGACCGAGGTGGGGCCGTAACTGCCGGTAAATGCAATAAACGTCGGCGGGTGGTGTGTCTTGATTTCAGGCAGAAGACGGCATACGAGATACATCGGTGACAGGAGTTCAGACGAGTGCTCGACGGGCTTGGGCGTGGTGGCCATGACGGAGCAAGGCGAAGCCGCATTGGGGCGACCGGAGTTGTTCGCTCAATTGGGCATCGCCACCTCAGATGTTCCAGACCACGACGGTCCGATTGCCGGGCTGGCGCTAAACGGTGAATTCCTTGCCTGGCTGTTGTTGGCCGACAGCGTTAAACCGGAAGCGAAATATGCCTTGAACGAGTTACGCGAGCTTGGATTGGGTCGGCAGCTGTTGCTGACCGGCGACCGACAAAGTGTCGCGCACTCGCTCGCTCGGGACGTTGGCATCAATGACGTCGAAGCGCAGGCCTTGCCCGAGGACAAGTTGAACCGCGTGCTCAAGGAGATCGGCAGCGGTTTCCGGCCGATGGTGGTGGGGGATGGAATCAACGATTCGCTGGCACTCAAGGCGGGCGTGGTCGGTGTTGCAATGGGCGCGGGCGGGGCGGATATCGCCTTGGCGTCGGCTGATGTCGTGCTGATCGGCAGCGACTTGCGCCGCCTCGGTACCTGCGTGCGCTTGAGTCGGCAATGCCGACAGACGTTGCAGGTCAATGTGATCATCGGCCTGGGGTGGACCCTGGCGATTGTGGCCTTTGCCGCGTTCGGCTGGCTCGGTGCGGCGGGCGCGATGATTGCGGCGGTCTTGCATAACCTCAGTACATTGTTGGTATTGGGTAACGCAGGGCGGCTGCTGCGCTTTCAAGAACCGCTGCTCAAGTTAAAGGATGAGGACTGAGTGCAATTCGGCAGCGGCTCTAGCGCGCGGGATGCCCGGTTGAAAGATTTCAGAACTGTGTGCGCCGTTCGCAGTCATTTAAGGTGAGGGCAAGGCAATTTGTGTATTCGCGGCAAGCGGGCGTTTTGCCGCGAATTATAGAAATTGGCTATTAGTTCGATAGCCAGCTATTTTTCCAAGATGGTCTACCCTCTGATCAGACGTCTGAAACAAGGGGGATTATCCATGCTCGCGCAACTTCCACCGGCCTTACAGAATCTGCAGTTACCGCTACGCCTGCGACTCTGGGACGGCCATGAATTCAATCTGGGGCCGACACCCAGCGTCACGATTGTGGTCAAGGACCCACAAATGGTTACCCAGTTCACCCGTCCCAGCCTGGACGCGCTAGGGGCAGCGTTTGTCGAAGGCAAACTGGAGCTGGAGGGTTCCATCAGCGACGTCATTCGCGTGTGTGATGAATGGAGTCAGGCGCTGCTAGCGGAGGACGATGGCAGTCAACCTGTACGTACCGTCCACGACAAGGAAACCGACGCCAAGGCGATTTCCTATCACTACGACCTTTCCAATGCGTTTTATCAGCTGTGGCTCGATAGCGACATGGCGTATTCCTGCGCTTATTTCGAGACCGGCAGCGAGACCCTTGAGCAAGCCCAACAAGCGAAATTCCGCCATCTGTGCCGCAAGTTGCGCCTGCAACCGGGCGACTATCTGCTCGATGTCGGCTGCGGTTGGGGCGGGTTGGCGCGGTATGCGGCCCGTGAATTCGGCGCGAAAGTGTTCGGCATTACGTTGAGCAAAGAGCAACTGGCCCTGGCCCGCGAGCGCGTTAAAGAGGAAGGGCTGGAGGACCTGGTCGAGCTGCAGTTGCTCGACTACCGCGATTTGCCGCAAGACGGTCGGTTCGACAAGGTGGTCAGCGTCGGAATGTTCGAACACGTCGGTCACGCCAACCTGGCCGAGTACTGCAAAACCTTATTCGGTGCGGTGAAGGAGGGGGGCCTGGTGATGAACCACGGGATCACGGCCAAGCACACCGATGGTCGTCCGGTGGGACGTGGCGCTGGGGATTTCATTGAGAAATACGTATTCCCCAACGGCGAGCTGCCACACCTGTCGATGATCTCTGCCGAGATCAGCGAGGCAGGGCTCGAGATTGTCGATGTCGAGAGCTTGCGTCTGCACTACGCACGCACCCTGGACCACTGGAGCGAACGCCTCGAAGATAACCTTGAAGCCGCCGCCAAAGAGGTGCCGGATCAAGCGCTGCGGATCTGGCGGTTGTACCTGGCAGGATGCGCCTACGCGTTCGCCAGGGGCTGGATCAACCTGCACCAGATCCTTGCGGTGAAGACCCACCCCGATGGCAGCCATGAACTGCCCTGGACCCGCGACGACATCTACACGCCTTAAAGAATCGGCGAAATAAGCCGGGCAACCCGCATGCCGACTTGTTGCAGGCGGTGGGTTTCCCGGCTTTCTTCTTTGGCGATTTCGTGCGCCTGGGCGAAGTCGTCGTTGAGCATGTGCTCCACCTCGGCAGCAAAGGCGCTATCGACCGTCAGCAACATCACTTCGAAGTTCAGCCGGAACGAACGGTTGTCCAGGTTGGCGCTGCCAATGGCGCTGATTTCACTGTCGATCAAGACCACCTTCTGATGCAGGAAACCGGGCTGGTAGCGGAACACGCGCACCCCGGCACGCACGGCTTCGAAGGCATACAGGCTGGAGGCTGCGTAGACGATTCGGTGATCGGGTCGTGACGGCAGCAGCAGCCGCACATCCACCCCGCGCAATACCGCCAGGCGCAAGGCAGCGAACACCGCTTCGTCCGGAATGAAATAGGGGCTGGTGATCCACACCCGCTCGGTCGCCGCATGGATGGCTTCGACGAAGAACAACGAACAGGTCTCGTAGGAATCCGCTGGCCCGCTGGCCAGCAATTGGCAGAGCACTCCGTCATCCGGGTACACATCCGGCAGAATCAGGGGCGGCAGTGCGCGCGCGGCCCAGAACCAGTCTTCGGCAAAGGACTCCTGCATGCACGCCACTACTGGGCCACGGACGCGCACATGGGTATCACGCCAAGGGGCCAGGGGCGGTTTCTCGCCCATGTATTCGTCGCCGACGTTGTGCCCGCCGACGAAGCCCAGCATTCCGTCAACGACGACGATCTTGCGGTGATTACGAAAGTTGACCTGAAAGCGGTTAAGCCAGCCGCTGCGGGTCGCGAAGGCCTTGACCTCGACGCCGCCCTCGCGCAACGACTGCACATAACTGTGGGGCAGGGAGTGACTGCCAATCCGGTCGTACAGCAAGTAAATCGCCACGCCTTCGGCGGCTTTGTGCAGCAGCAAATCTCGCAGACGCTGACCGAGGCGGTCGTCGTGGACGATGAAGAACTGGATCAGGACGGCTTCCTTTGCCTGGCTGATGGCGTCGAAAATCGAATCAAACGTGGCTCGACCGTTGATCAACAGTCGCACTTCGTTGTTGGCCAGGCACGGCATACGGCCCAATTTCGGCATGGCTCTTAATGAGGCGTATGCGGTGGAGGCGCGAGCCGTGAGCGCTTCTTCTACCCATGGCCGCCAATTGAGCTCGGAGATCGCCCTGCGCATTTCTTCGTTGGCCTGGCGCCGGGCCTTGATGTAAGCGTTGAACGTACTGCGGCCAAACACCAGATAAGGGATGAGCGTCAGGTAAGGTATAAAAACCAGGGACAGGGCCCAAGCGATCGATCCCTGGGCGGTGCGTACGGTCAGCACCGCGTGTATCGCCGTGATCATGCCCAGAAAGTGCAGCAGCGCAATCGTGTAGCCAAAAATATGGGGGCCAAAATAATCCATGGGGGGCAGCCTTGCTCCTGAAGATTCAATGCGTAACAGACCATGTTCCGGGCAGAATGTCGCTATTTAATTGACCCATGAACCGAAGCCCGTGGCTGACGTCTAACGGCCACTACTGATCAGGAGTTACACGATGAACGTTCGTCTGCTGGGTTTGGCCATGGCACTGGGTTTGGCACTTCCTGTGGCCGCTCAGGCGCAAATGCTTCAGCCAGGCTTGTGGGAATTGACCTCAAGCAATATGAAAGTCGATGACCAGAACCTGCCGGATCTGCAACTGATCCTCGGCCAGCTTCAAAGTCAGATGACCCCTGAACAGCGCGCGCAGCTGGAAAAGCAGGGCATCACCATGGGCGGTAAAGGAATCCGCGCGTGCTTGACCCCGGAGCAGGTCAAGACTGACAACATTCCACTGACGGACCCGCAATCGGGCTGCAAGCAGGAAATCACTGATCGCAGCGGCAACCAGTGGAAATTCCGCTTCAGTTGTCCTAAGGCGCAAGGTGCAGGTGTCGCCACGTTCCTCAGCGATCGTGAGTTCACAACCAAGGTTAACGGCACCTTCAATGCCACTGGTATTCAGCAGAAAGGCAGTCTCGATACCCGCGCCGTGTGGTTGGGGCAGGATTGCGGAACCGTGAAGCCCAGGGCTTAAAAGCTTCGCGGGCCAGCCTCGTTCCTGCAGAGGTCACCGACTGACAGGGAATGAGGCGGGTTCGCGAGGGTGCTGCGTTTACACGAGCTCATTTCCCGGTTGCTTCAACCATTCACACGCCGCCTCAACCTTCATCCTGCCGAAATCCTCACCGGTGCGACTGCGTACACTGACGAACCCACCCGCCTGCTCTTTCTCGCCAATCACGATCAGGTAGGGCACCGTTTGGCTGTGCTGGCGAATCTTGTAACCGACTTTTTCATGTCGCAGATCCGCTGCTGCGCGCACGCCAGTGCGGCGCAAGGTTTCGGTCACCGATTGTGCATAAGTCGCCTGACGTTCATCGATGCTCACGACCATCACATGGGGAGGCAGGCGCCACTGTTGCAGCTCCTGGTGGCTGGACCAACACGTACCGTAGATCCGTTGCTGCAAGGTCCCGCTGATGTGATCAAGGGCGAATGCTTGCAGGACCTTGGTGGTGGGCACGTGCGGGCCAGTCGTTAAATACTCGGAGTCACCCAGGCGGTAGACCGACAAGTGCTCAGGGTGCATAGAGGGAGAGGGCGTCTCACGGCGACGTATTGAGTGGTTGGTCGCGGCCAGTGACTGCATGCGCGCTTCGATCAGGGGCAAATCGGTCGAGGTCAGGGGGCGCTCGACAGCAAACTCGCAAAAGAATCCGTCACCCAGCACCGAGCCCGTGCGCATTTGCGCGTGGGAATGGAGTTGCTTGACCGCCATGGCCAGCATCAACGAGCAGGACCGTCGCAGGATTTCCAGCCCATCGGGCTCCCGCGGCGTCACAATGCTGACCCTGGCGTTCGCCTTGATCATGAATTCGCAGTCCACTAGCGCACCTTCCACCCGGCCTGCTACTGCCGCATTGGCCAGCCCTGGACCGATACTCGCGGCAACCTCATGGACTGAAAGCGGTTGATCGTATTCACGCAATGAACCATCGGGGAGGGTGATCTTGATCATGGTTATTGTTCTCAAATGCTTCGATCACACGCATGAACATTAGAGGTAAAGGTTATCGTTTGTCATTAAGACCTTCTTCCTATCCCGCCACTGCCCCCGACGGCCATGTTCAGAATTCGTTCTCCAGGGCCTTGTAGCCAGGCGCCAGAACGCGGTAGGTCACCGGATCATCGTTTTCTCAACGCGTTGTAGAGGGTATTGAGATTGTGTTCGAACAACCCGGCAAACGTACTGGCCGGTCCGCTCGACGCGAGCGCGTCGGAGTACAGGGTGCCGCCGATCTGCGCCCCGCTTTCGTCGGCGATCTGCTTGAGCAGGCGGGCGTCCTTGATGTTTTCCATGAACACCGCTTTGACCTTGGCCTGACGAATCTGGGTGATCAGCGCAGCGACTTCGCTGGCCGAAGGTTCGCGTTCGGTCGACAGGCCCTGAGGCGCCATGAAGTCGATTCCATACGCCTGGCCGAGATAGCCGAAAGCGTCATGGGACGTGACGATCTTGCGATTGCCCGGGGGAAGCGAGCCGAGCTTGGCCTTGGCTTCGGCCAGCAGTGCGTGGATCTGCTTCAGGTAGGTTTGGCTATTGCGTTGGTAGTCGGCTTTATTTGCGGGGTCGGCGGCGATCAGGGCTTTGGCGATGTTGTTGATGTACAACTCGGTGTTCGCCAGGTTGTGCCAGGCATGGGGGTCTGGAATAGATTCGCCGTCCTCCTCCAGTGAGCGCGGAATGACGCCGTGGCTGGCGCTGATCAACGGTGCTTTGGTTTCACTGCTGGCCACCAGGCGATCCAGCCACGGTTCGAAACCCAAGCCATTCTTGATGATGAGTTTGGCCTTCAACAGCGCTTTCGCGTCATCTGGCGTCGGTTCGTAAGTGTGGGCATCGGCGTCCGGGCCGACCATGTTGGTGATCTGGATATGCTCGCCACCGACCTGATGCGTCATGTCGGCGAGGAGGCTGAAACTGGTGACCACCTGAAGTTTTTCTGCAGCGGACAGCGACATTGACAGCATCAAACTGAACAGCACGAGTAAAGCGCGCATCGGGTAATACCTCATTGGGATGTGAGCAAAGGTGGGCGGCGCAGCAATCCGTGCACCGGTCCGAACACCACGGACACCAGATAGAAACCGCCGGCCACCAGCACGATGGCGGGACCGCTGGGTAGCGAGTCATGGAACGACAGCAGCAGACCGAGCCACACCGAGACGCTGCCGAGCAGCGCCGCAATGGCGATCAATACCGGCAGTCGACGGCTCCAAAAGCGCGCAGCGGCGGCGGGCAGCATCATCAAGCCAACCACCATCAAGGCCCCGATCGCCTGGAAACCAATAACCAGATTCAGCACCACGAGCGTCAGGAAGACGCCATGGACCAGTGGGCCGAGCCGGCTGACGATTTGCAGGAAAAGCGGGTCGAGGGTGTCCAGCACCAGCGGACGGTAGATCAACAGCAGGGTGATCAGGCTGACGCCGCAGACCCATAACATACCGGTCAATGTCGGAGCATCGACCGCCAGCGCGGAGCCGAACAGCAGGTGCAGCAAGTCCAGGCGTTTACCGGCCATCCCGAGGATCAGTACGCCGCTGGCCAGGGAGATCGGGTAGATAGCAGCGAGGCTGGCGTCTTCCCGCAGGCCGGTGCGACGGGTGACCCATGCGGCGAGACCCGCCATGCCAAGGCCTGCGGCGAGACCGCCGATGGTCAGTGCGCCGAGGCTCAAACCGGCGAGCCAGAAGCCCAGTGCTGCACCGGGCAAGATGCCATGGGCCACCGCATCACCCATCAGGCTCATGCGTCGCAAGATCAGAAATACGCCAAGCGGCGCTGTGCTGCACGCCAGCGTCAGGCCACCGAGCAACGCTCGGCGCATGAAGACGAACTCGTGAAAGGGTTGCCAAAAATCGACGGCAGCGAGCATCAGGCCACCTGCGTTTGCGGTTGTTGATGGATCAAGTCCACGCTCTGCCCGAGGACGCACCCACTGCTTTTGATCAGTAGGGTTTGGGGCATGTGTTGGCGAACGGCGGCCAGGTCGTGGCACACGACGACCAAGGTCCGGCCCTCGGCATGCCAGGCGTGAATGTGTTCCCAGAGCAGCGCCTGACCCGATTCATCGAGGGCCGCATGAGGTTCATCGAGCAACAACAAGGGCGCGTCCGAGAGGCTCAAACGGGCAAGCAGGGCACGCTGTAGTTCGCCGCCGGACAGCGCCATTAACGGGCGTTGTTCCAGGCCGTTCAGGTGCCAACTTTCAAGCACGGCTTCTAGGCGTTGCTTGCGTGTCTCTGGCGCGTGCTTGCTGCCCCAGAAACCAGCGGCCACCAAGTGCTGGAGGCTGATGGGAAATTGCCGGTCCAGATGTTGTTGCTGTGGTAGAAATGAAAGGGCGCCCCGACGTGTAACCCCTAGCACAACCTTGCCAGCCAGGGGCTTTTGCAGCCCCGCGATGACTTTCAACAGGCTGCTTTTACCTGAGCCGTTCGCCCCGATAATGGCGGTCAGGCTGCCCTTGGCTAATTCGAAATTGATCGGTGGCGTCAGCGGTTGTCCGGGCGGTCCCCATTGCAAGGCTTGGCAATGGATCATGCGGCCTCCCAATTCCAGCGACTGTCAGCCACGGCATCGTGGGCGTGCAGGCTTTCCGCGTGGACGACTCGAATGTGGAAGGCATTAATGCCCGGGGCGCGTTTCAGGGCCTGGTTCAAACGTCGCGCGGCGTCTTCACAGAACATCAAGTTCTGACCGTTGGCCAAGGCGAAGGCTTGCTCGTCTGCGCGCTTTACTGCGGTTTGCACGGCGGTACCGAGGGCCGCTTCGGCGTCGTTGATGATTGCAACCAGCGGCAGTTCATCCAGATAGTCATCCAGACGAAGACGCAATTGGGCACTGCTGCGTTGACTGTGCGGCGTCGCGACGATGCCGTTTGTTGACCCGAGCCACGCCAACACGTCGGCATGTTGCAGGGAGGTATTGGCGAAGTCAGTGATGAATTGTTGCTGAATCAATTGCCGGGCCAGTGCCGCTGAGCAGGGACAGGTTGAGGAGTACGGCAGGTCGATTTTTAGTTCCACGTGGAACATTGCGTTTTTCAAACGCGCTTCGATGGTCACTGGGTAGCTTTTCCAGCCGGCCAGCGGGCTAATCAATGCCGGTCTTTTTAGCAGTAAATCGGTGTGAATTTTTATCGATGCGCTGCTGGAAAGCCCTCGGTGGCTGTCGAGAAAACGCTGTAACACTCGCTGTAGAACAGCGGGCGAGAGCGTTTCCTGTTCCAGTTGTTCCAGCGCCAGATAAAGACGCGACATGTGGATGCCGCGTGCTTCTCCATCGTCAAGGCTCACTCCGGCATCAGCGGTTGCCACCAAGCGTTGGCCATCGAACAAAACAGGAAGAGCAATGCCGCACATGCCCACCCACTCCAGTGGCAGGGCTTGGCGTGCGGCCTGCGCGGCGATATCCGGCAGAGTCAGCGCATTCATGGGCAGGTCCATCGTGGGAGTTAATTTGACATGTTATATTATAACAATCAAATCGACGATGCCTTTTTCACGAGCGGGCTTTCACCCTGCACAGAGGCAAGCACAGCAGTCTCCGGACGTGCTGTCGCTCCTGGTGGAAACCGGCTTCATTTCCAATGCCTGCGATAGTCAGCGATGGGTCACGGCACGCCATCAGCAGGCAGTGGCTGACGGCTTGTTTGAAGGTTTGTAGCGCTACTTTCAGAAGAACCCGCCGGACCATAGCTTCATCGCCTGGCGGCAGGCGCAGAAAACGTCCCAAGCCTGGCTAGCAGCCAGCAACTCGGCTGCAGGTGAACCTGGCACTGCTACCGCCGGAGCTGGAAAACCGATTGATCGTGGTCCAGCCGACGCGCCGGTTATAGCCGACCCAGGTTTCACCGTCAGAGGCTATGCCAGTGAAAAACGTCAGTTGGCCGTAACGACTGTTGGTTTGTGCCCAGTAGCGTTTTCCGGCCGCTTCGAACCCGCGCAGATAAATCGTGCTGCCGACCGTGTTGACGCTGTAGGCATTGCCATCGGCGTCCACGCAAGCCAGCAAATTGGCGCTGCGGGTGCAGGTGGCCAACGTTGGAATTTGCCCCCATGTATCGACGGCGACCAACAATGCAGCGCTCATCAGCGCCAATTTCAGGGCATTAGGCATGGCGTTTCTCTTGGCTGGAAGGGGCTTAGGCATTCTGCCTTTTGTCATCGCGGGCAAAAAGGGAGTAGTTTGGTCGTTTGGTTATATTATAACATTTAGATAAGCCCGACGATTTGACCGGGCATTTCTTGTGAGGAGCACCTGATGCCCGATCGTCTTCCCGTCACCGTGTTGTCCGGTTTTCTGGGCGCCGGAAAAAGTACACTTCTTAATTACATACTACGTAATCGCGAAAACCTGCGGGTCGCTGTCATCGTCAACGACATGAGCGAAATCAACATCGACGGTAGCGAGGTGCAACGGGATGTGCGCCTCAATCGTGCTGAAGAAAAACTCGTGGAAATGAGCAACGGCTGCATTTGCTGCACGTTGCGCGAAGACTTGCTTGAGGAAGTGAGCAAACTCGCGATGGACGGTCGCTTTGATTACTTGTTGATCGAGTCCACCGGCATTTCCGAACCGCTTCCCGTCGCGGAAACTTTCACCTTTCGCGACGAAAGCGGCCAAAGCCTCAACGACATCGCCCGGCTCGACACCATGGTCACCGTGGTCGACGGCATGAACTTCCTGCTCGACTACCAGGCCGCCGACAGCCTCGACTCCCGTGGTGAAACCCTTGGCGAAGAGGATGAACGTTCAATCACCGACCTGTTGATCGAGCAGATCGAATTCGCCGACGTCATCCTGGTCAGCAAGATCGACCTGATCAGCAGCCGCGAACGGCAAGAGTTGATGGCAATCCTCGAGCGGCTCAACGCCCGCGCGGAAATTATCGCGATGGTCATGGGCGAAGTGCCGCTGAAAAAAATCCTCAACACCGGTCGATTCGACTTCGAAAAAGCCGCCGAGGCACCGGGCTGGTTGCAGGTGTTACGGGGTGAGCATGTGCCGGAAACCGAAGAATATGGCATCGCTTCTGCGGTTTATCGTGCGCGCCGACCCTTCCATCCGCAGCGATTCTTCAGCTTTATCGATCGTCCGTGGGTGAACGGCAAACTGCTGCGTTCCAAAGGTTTTTTCTGGCTGGCGAGCAAGCATAAGGATGCGGGCAGTTGGTCCCAGGCCGGGGGGCTGATGCGGCACGGGTTTGCCGGACGCTGGTGGCGTTTCGTGCCGAAAGACCAGTGGCCTCAAGAGGAAGAAAGCACGGCCGGCATCATGGCGCACTGGACTGCCGCCACGGGTGACTGTCGACAGGAGCTGGTGTTCATCGGCCAGAACATCGATTTCGCGCACCTCACCGACGAGCTCGATGGCTGCCTGCTGACCGAAGAAGAAATGGCGCTCGGTGTCGAGGGCTGGCAACGTCTGCCAGATCCATTCGGTCCCTGGCATGAAGAGGCGGCCTGATGTTGACGCTGACCCCTCTGGGCGCGGGCCCGGTCGCGACGCGCGCCCTGTATCAACATCAGGCTGCCACGCCAGAGTCCTTGACCCGCATCCTCGACGATGATGTGAACCTCGCTGTCTGGAATCGCCAGCTCCCGGCCCATATCGCGGATTTCTCAACCCTGCTGCTGTCCCTGAACGAGCCGCTGGCCGAGTCGTTGTCACTGGAAATGCCCGATGACGAAGCAGAGCCCGATCTCCACGGATTGGCCTCACGTTTCAGTGATGTTCAGGGCTACGAAGGCTTCATCGCCGACCTGTCGTGGCTGGTCCGTGCGTTCGCCTGTTTGCTCGGCGCCAGGCGCATCGGCCTGCGTCTACGGGTTTTGGACAAGGCCATGTGCCCGCGTTTTCACGTCGATCACGTACCGGTGCGGCTGATTACCACCTATGCCGGGATCGGCAGCCAGTGGCTGATGGAAGGCGCGATGGACCGCCGACAATTGGGCAAGCCTGACGCGGAACCTCAGGACAACTCGCTGATCGGGCAGATCGCCAGCGGCGACGTGGCGTTGCTCAAGGGGGAGAAATGGCACGGCAACGAAGGTTTCGGGTTGATTCACCGCTCGCCGCAACTCGCTGCTGGCGAGAGGCGTTTGATCCTCACCCTCGACTGGTTGAGCTAGCGGCTCAGGGTTTGAGCCAGGTGCCCTGGCTCTGGGCCTCGCAAAACGGCTTCAGATACGCCGCGTCGGTGGCCACGCCGTAATAGTGAATATCCTGCCGGTAAGGCATATTGGCGACTTGAGCGTTGCTGCAGACGCCGAACGCCCCGGCAGGGCATTGGTCGAGGTACTGGACCTCGACTTTCTGTCCGGCCAGATTCGGTTGGCAAAAGCCATCGGCGAACAGTTTTTCCGGGATGTTGCGGTTCTGCTGACAGACTTTCACGTCGAGCCTTTCAGCCTGACTGTGGACGATGCAGGCTTGAGCCAGCGCCTCGCCGCAAGTCAGCGTCAGGAGCAACGACAATCCCCTCAACCGCATCCTTACCCCCTCAGAAAACCTCGATCATGTTGCAGAACATTCCCACCCACGTCATCGCCGGGCCATTGGGTGCCGGCAAGACCAGTTTGATCAAGCACCTGCTGGCGCAGCGCCCGGCCGGAGAGCGCTGGGCGGTGTTGATCAACGAGTTCGGCCAGATCGGCCTCGACGCCGCGCTGCTGACACAGGACGCCGATGGTATCGCACTGGGTGAAGTCGCCGGGGGCTGTTTGTGTTGCGTCAATGGCGCGCCGTTTCAGATCGGGCTCGGCCGCTTGCTGCGCAAGGCGCGACCGGATCGGTTGTTCATCGAGCCGTCCGGGCTGGGGCATCCGGCGCAGTTGCTCAGGCAGTTGAGCGAGGCGCCGTGGGTCGGCGTGTTGGCGGTGCAGCCCTGTGTGATGGTGCTCGATGCCCAGGCTCTTGCCAGCGGCAAGGCGTTGCCCGAGTCGCAACAGGACGCGTTGGGTAGCGCCGGCTTGTTGCTGCTGAACAAGGCGGAAGGCCTGGATGCCAGTGATCGCCAGCGAATCGCTGCACAGTTGCCTGCTCGTTCATTGTATTGGACGCAGCAAGCGCTCTTGCCACTGAGCGAACTGCCGGGACTGGCGGCTCAGGGAGCGGCGGGTGTGGATAACTTTGTGATGCCCAGGGGGCTGGGGCAAATACCGGCAATCTGGAGCGATCCGGCGCTGCCGATTTGTTTGAGTCAGGAACAGGAGGGCGGCTGGAGCATCGGCTGGCGCTGGCATCCGAGCCAGACATTCGATGTGACGCTTGTTTCCCGGTGGCTGACCAGCCTGGACTGGCGACGGGCGAAGTTGGTTATCCACAGTGTCGAGGGGTGGGTCTCGGCAAATGCGCTGGACAATGCCGAATTGCAATGGCTGGCCACTGAGTGGCGGCAGGATTCGCGGATCGAGCTGATTTTCAGTGCGCCGCAGGATGTCGACTTACTGCAGCAAAGCCTCGCCGAGTGTCGGTTGAGCGGGAGTTAACTCGCCGCGCTCAAGGCCGCCATTTGCTGTGTTCTTGCCGCCAATGGCTCAGTTCGATCACTTCGGCACTGGGCCTCGCTACATCGACCACCGGTGGCGTGTCGTCGAACGGTGCCGGGTAGGGTGCCAATTCGATCTGCGCACTGTGGGCGCCGAACTGGGTGATGGTGCCGTTGTGGCGAGTTTCGCCCGTCACGGTGAATTCGAAGTTATACACACGGGCCAGGCGCCGACGACCACTGGCATCCTTGATGAAGCCTATTTTTTTCAACGCCACGTTGCCATCCAGCAACTCGATTCCGAGTTTGCCGCAATGCTGCTTGACCCGCTCCAGCGCTCGTTCGCGCAGGCCGTGGTTGTGCCAAAGCCAAGCGCCCGCCGTGGCGAACAACATCAGCACGAAAATATTTCCAAGGGTCAGCATCAACAGGGTGCTCCAACAAGATAGTGTCAGCTTAACTGCGTCGCCGGTCTGTCGTACAGGCTGCGTTTAGTCGCATACTGCGCGGCTCGAATTTCAATCGTTTTACGGATAACTCACCGCATGAAACGTACACCCCATCTGCTCGCTATCCAGTCCCACGTGGTGTTCGGCCACGCTGGCAACAGTGCCGCGGTTTTCCCGATGCAGCGGGTCGGGGTAAATGTATGGCCGCTCAATACCGTGCAGTTCTCCAACCACACTCAGTACGGCCAATGGACCGGCGAAGTGCTGGCGCCTCATCAGATCCCCGACCTGGTTGAAGGTATCGCGGCGATTGGCGAACTGGGCAATTGCGATGCGGTGTTGTCGGGCTATCTCGGCAGTGCGGCCCAAGGCCGGGCCATCCTCACGGGTGTGGCGCGGATCAAGTCGATGAATCCCAAGGCCTTGTACCTGTGTGACCCGGTGATGGGGCATCCGGAGAAAGGTTGCAGCGTGCCGGCGGAAGTCAGTGATTTCCTGCTGGAAGAGGCCGCCGCCGTGGCGGACTTCATGTGCCCGAATCAATTGGAGCTCGACAGCTTTTCGGGGCGCAAGCCGCAGTCGCTGTTCGATTGCCTGGCGATGGCGCGAGCGTTGCTGACGCGCGGTCCGAAGGCGGTGCTGGTCAAGCATCTGGACTATCCCGGCAAAACGCCGGACGTCTTCGAGATGCTCCTGGTGACCGCAGAAGGCAGCTGGCATTTGCAGCGTCCGCTGCTGGCGTTCCCGCGTCAGCCGGTGGGTGTTGGCGACCTGACCTCCGGGCTGTTCCTGGCTCGTGTACTGCTGGGTGACAGTCTGGTGGCCGCTTTCGAATTCGCCGCGTCGGCGGTGCATGAGGTGTTGCTGGAAACCCAGGCCTGCGCCAGTTATGAACTGGAGCTGGTGCGGGCGCAGGACCGGATTGCCCATCCACGGGTGCGGTTTGAAGCGACTTCGATCAGTTTGTAAGCCGATCGCGAAAAAAAGATCGCAGCCTGCGGCAGCTGCGATCTTTTGCCTTAAGCGTCGCCCTTGATTTCCTGATAACGCTTTTCCAGTTCCTGGCGAATCTGTCGGCGCTGTTGAGCCTGCATGTAGCGACGCTTGTCTTCACTGTTTTGCGGTTGCAGGGGCGGCACGGCTGCCGGTTTGCGCTGGTCATCCACCGCGACCATGGTGAAGAAGCAGCTGTTGGTGTGGCGCACCGAGCGCTCACGAATGTTTTCGGTCACTACCTTGATGCCCACCTCCATCGAAGTGTTGCCGGTGTAGTTGACCGAAGCGAGGAAGGTCACCAGTTCGCCGACATGAATCGGCTCACGGAAAATCACCTGGTCTACCGACAGGGTCACCACGTAGCGGCCGGCATAACGGCTGGCGCAAGCGTAGGCCACTTCATCGAGGTATTTGAGCAAGGTCCCGCCGTGAACATTGCCAGAGAAGTTGGCCATGTCAGGGGTCATCAATACCGTCATCGACAGCTGGGCGTTTCCGGGTTCCATAGCATTCTCACGGGTCAAGGCAAGGTCTGAGGGGACGCACCTCTGCGGGTGCCTGTACGGTTTTTTCAAACCAACGTTATCGGGACGCCGCAGCGTGCGCCGCCGTCACGCCGGATCGATCTGTTTCCTTATATTGCACTGCCTTTCTGCCGGAAGTCGCGGTGTTACCCTTCAAAAGCCCATATCCAGGGGCAATTCCTACGCGGAAAGCGGATTTATTACCCTGCTTGATCAGACTTTTCCTGCGTCCGATTGAGCGATGTCAGTCAAGGAGCCTCACACCATGCATGCCATCAGTTTCATTCAGGATTTGGCAGTCATCATGCTGGTCGCAGGTGTGGTAACCGTGCTTTTTCATCGGTTCAAGCAACCGGTGGTTCTGGGCTATATCGTCGCCGGCTTCATCATTGGCCCACACACCCCGCCGTTCGGCTTGATCCACGACGAAGAAACCATCAAGACCCTGGCCGAGCTGGGGGTGATTTTCCTGATGTTCTGCCTGGGTCTGGAGTTCAGTCTGCGCAAGTTGTTCAAGGTGGGCGCCACAGCGTTTATCGCGGCGTTCCTGGAAATCGTGCTGATGATCTGGATCGGTTACGAGATAGGCCGATGGTTCGACTGGAACACCATGGATTCGCTGTTCCTGGGCGCGATCCTGGCGATTTCCTCGACCACCATCATCGTCAAGGCGCTCAACGATCTGAAGATGAAGAACGAGCGCTTTGCGCAGCTGATTTTCGGGGTGTTGATCGTCGAGGACATTCTGGGCATCGGCATCATCGCTTTGCTATCGAGTATCGCGGTCAGCGGCACGGTCAGCTCCGGCGAAGTATTCTCCACGGTCGGCAAGCTCTCGCTGTTCATGATCGTCGCGCTGGTCATCGGCATTCTGTTGGTACCGCGATTGCTGGCCTATGTGGCCAGATTCGAGAGCAATGAAATGCTGCTGATCACGGTGCTGGGCCTGTGTTTTGGCTTCTGCCTGCTAGTGGTCAAACTTGAGTACAGCATGGTTCTGGGCGCGTTCCTGATCGGTGCAATCATGGCCGAGTCCCGGCAGTTGCTGAAGATCGAGCGCCTGATCGAACCGGTTCGCGATTTGTTCAGTGCGATTTTCTTCGTCGCCATCGGGTTGATGCTGGACCCGATGATCCTGCTGCAATATGCCTGGCCGATTGCGGTGATCACCGTCGCCGTGGTGCTCGGCAAGATGTTGTCCTGCGGCCTTGGCGCCTTTATCGCCGGCAATGACGGACGCACCTCACTGCGGGTTGGGATGGGGCTGTCGCAGATCGGCGAATTTTCTTTCATCATCGCTGCCCTGGGCATGACCCTGCAGGTCACCAGCAACTTCCTGTATCCGGTGGCGGTGGCGGTATCGGTGATTACCACGCTGCTGACACCCTATTTGATTCGCGCGGCCGATCCTTTGTCGATCAAGCTGGCCGCCGTGATGCCGCAGCGTCTGGGGCGAGTACTGGGGATGTATGGCGAATGGCTTCGCAGCATCCAGCCGCAAGGCGAGGGTGCGCTGCTGGCATCGATGATTCGACGAATTCTGCTGCAAGTTGGGGTCAATCTGGCATTGGTGATCGCGATCTTCTTCGCCGGCGCTTATTTCGCCGAGAAAGTGTCCGCCTATGTGCAAGATCTGATCAGCGATCCGAGCTGGCAGAAGGCGCTGATCTGGGGTGGAGCGCTGCTATTGTCGCTACCCTTCCTGATTGCCGCGTATCGCAAGCTCAAGGCACTGTCGATGTTGCTGGCGGAAATGGGCGTGAAGCCGGAGATGGCCGGGCGCCACACACAGCGAGTGCGTCGGGTGATTGCAGAAGTCATCCCGATCCTCTCGCTGTTGGTGATCTTCCTGCTGTTGGCAGCCTTGTCGGCCAGTATTCTGCCGACCAACAAGTTGCTGATGCTGATCGTCGTGGTCGCAGCCGCCGTGGCGGCGCTGCTGTGGCGCTGGTTTATCCGTGTCCACACCAGGATGCAAATTGCGTTGCTGGATACTCTGGACAATCACAAGGACTCATCCGGGCACTGACCCGTTGGGGGCGTCTGCGCACTCAGCTTTCCAGCCAGACGTCCCGCGCCCAGTGCCAAACCGATTCCCAGGTTTCTTCGGCGAGCAGCTCGTCTTCGGCCTGCCAAAGCGCCACGGTGCCATCCTCTTCGACCACGTAGTAGTCATCACCGTCCTGGCAGATTGGAATCATGCTGCGATCAACGCCAGCGTCCCAGGCGTTGGCGGCAACGTCCGGCAGGTAAGTATGGGATTGTGGGTCGGTGACGGTCACCGGCTCCAGGCTGCCGTAGACCACGTCGCTGACGGTCAGCAGAAACTCTCTGAAGACGAAGGGAATGTCGATGAACAGCTGTTCTTCGATCTCCACCAGCAGGTCTTCGTCCGGCAACTCCAAGGGGACCGGTACCGGTTCATTGGCTTCACGCAGCTGTTCGATGATTTCTTCCACGTCCGGGATCCTCTTGCTTGAATGGCGCGGTTTATATGGGGCGGTTTATACAGTAGCTCGCTATAGATGCAACCGTGAAATAGAAAACCCCGGACGAGTCCGGGGTTTTTTATTACTGCACGTAAGGCGCGTAGGTCAATCAGCCGTTCTGGCGGATACCGGCCACCAGCCAAGGCTGGTTTTCGCCCTGGGCACGTTCCATGTTCCAGCTTTCGCTGAACACTTCGCCCTGGTCGAAACGCGAGGTTTTCGACACGCCGCTGAAGGTCAGGGTGGCGATGGTCTTGTCGGCGCGATCATCCACACCGTCCAGTTGTACAACGAGGTTATCGATGTAGGTGGACTGGAAGCCGTCGCCCAGATCGGCACGTTCGCGCTTGAGGAAATCCAGCATTTGCGGGGTCACGAACTCGGCGATCTTGTCCATTTCGTTGGCATCCCAGTGTTGTTGCAGGGACTGGAAATGGTTGCGGGCCGCTTCGATGAAGTTCTTTTCATTGAACCAGGCTGGCGCATTGATCACCGGACGTGCAGCAACCGGTGCGGCCGAACCGCCGAAGATCGAGCCGCCGGCAGGCTTCTGCTCGAACACTTCACGCTGCATGGGTGCGTAACCTGCCGGAGCCATGTGCTCCTGCTGCTTGCGACGACGAGCGGCAATAAAGCGGAAGATCAGGAAGGCGATGACCGCCATGATCAGGATGTCGAAGATCTGCATGCCCTGGAAGCCACCGCCCATGAACATGGACGCCAACAGGCCACCGGCGGCGATGCCGGCCAGAGGGCCGAGCCAGCGCGAAGCACCACCGGCCTTGGCTGCGGCACCCGCGGCACCTGCAGCGCCAGCGGTCGCAGCAGCGCCGCCCATGCCTGGAGAAGAAGGTGCCATCTGGCTGGTTTGGTGCGTCGGCGCCGCGCCGGCGCTTTTGCCACCACCGAAGCGCTTGGCGGCATTGACGTCGAGACTCATCGTCAGGCCAATGCACAGCGCCATGGCGATGCTAAGAAAACGTTTCATAAAGGGAATTCCCGTTTGTGGAGGGCACGCGCGCCATGTTGCACAGCTGAAGTGTCACTGGCTAGCGGCAGAGTGTTTCGGGCTTTTGCTTGACAGGTTTCATTCAGCTTTAGTCAATGCAATAAGGCCTGTTAACTTTGGTCTGTAAGATAAGTGGATAAGTTCTGTAGGGAAGATCTCTAGCGTCGCAGCGCCAGCATGACTACGCCGGCCGTGATCAGACCGATTCCGCTCCATTGGCGCAGGTCGAGTTTTTCACCCAGCAGGATCACGCCGAGCACCGCGACCAGCACCACGCTGAGTTTGTCCACCGGAGCGACCAGTGAGGCAGGGCCGACCTTGAGCGCGCGGAAGTAGCAAATCCACGATGCGCCAGTGGCCAGCCCCGACAGCAGCAGGAACAGATAGCTCTTGGGGGAAATCGATCCCAGTGACTGATATTGGCCCGTGGCGCACAAAATCAAGGCCAGGCTGACCAGGACCACGATGGTACGCAACAGGGTGGCAAAGTCGGAATTGACGTTTTCAATGCCGACTTTCGCGAAAATGGCCGTCATTGCCGCGAATGCCGCCGATAACAGGGCCCAGAACGTCCAGGAAGAAAAAAAGCCTGAGCCCATCTCATCGCACCTTGAATTCAAATGTCGGCCTGCAGAAAAGCTAGATCGCTTCCAGCTTCGCATACCCCAACATCAGCCACTTGCTGCCTTCGCTGAAGTTCACTTGCACGCGGGCCTGGGCCCCGGCGCCTTCGAAGTTGAGGATCACGCCATCGCCAAACACTGAGTGGCGTACGGTCTGGCCCAGGCTGAAGCCGGTCTGCGGGATCTCGCTGCCGCTGAACAGGTTGCTGCCACTCATCGACTGGTTGCCACCGAACGGGCGGCTGACGCTGTTGGAAAGTCGCACTTCCTGAATCAGGCCTTTCGGCACTTCGCGTACGAAACGCGAGACTTTGTTGTAGGTCTCGCTGCCGTAAAGACGTCGGGTTTCAGCATAGGTCATCACCAGGTTCTGCATGGCCCGGGTGATGCCGACATAGGCCAGGCGACGTTCCTCCTCAAGACGGCCGGGCTCTTCCAGACTCATCTTGTGCGGGAACAGGCCTTCTTCCATGCCCACCAGGAACACATAAGGGAATTCCAGGCCCTTGGCGCTGTGCAAGGTCATCAACTGAATGCTGTCTTCGTGCTCGTCGGCCTGGGTATCCCCGGCCTCCAGCGATGCGTGACCGAGGAACGCCGCCAGTGGCGTCAGGTCCTCGTCTTCTTCGCTGTTTTCGAAGTTGCGCGCGGCGCTGACCAGTTCCTCAAGGTTTTCCACCCGGGCCTGGCCTTTCTCGCCTTTTTCCGCTTCGTGATAGGCAATCAGCCCGGACTGCTCGATGACGGTCTGGGTCATCAGGTGCAGCGGCATCTCCATGCATTTGGCAGCGAGATTCTCGATCAGCTCGACAAACGCGCCCAGAGCGCTGGCCGCGCGACCGGTCAGGCCCTTGTTGGCCACGAGCTGACGCATGGCTTCCCACATCGACACATCGCTGTGGCGCGCGTGGTCGCGAATCGCTTCGACGGTTTTCTCGCCAATGCCACGGGCCGGGACGTTGATCACCCGTTCCAGTGCCGCATCGTTGCCTCGACCTTCAAGCAAGCGCAGGTAGGCCATGGCGTTCTTGATTTCCGCGCGTTCGAAGAAGCGCTGCCCACCATAGATGCGGTACGGGATGCGCTCACGCAGCAAGGCTTCTTCCAAAACGCGCGATTGGGCGTTGGAACGATACAAAATCGCGATATCGCTACGGGCCAGGCCGGTTTTCAGCGCGCTTTCGATGGTTTCGACAACGTAGCGAGCTTCGTCGTGTTCGTTGAACGCAGCGTACAGATTGATGGCTTCGCCTTCGCCGCCGTCAGTCCACAGCTCCTTGCCCAGGCGCCCGGTATTGTTGGCGATCAAGGCGTTGGCGGCCTTGAGAATCCCGGCGGTGGAGCGGTAGTTCTGCTCCAGGCGAATGGTTTGAGCGTCCGGGAAGTCTTCGGAGTACTGATAGATGTTCTCGATTTTCGCGCCACGCCAGCCGTAGATCGACTGGTCGTCGTCGCCCACCACCATCAGGCTGTCGCCACCCTTGGCCAGCAGACGCAACCAGGCGTACTGCACGGCGTTGGTGTCCTGGAACTCATCCACCAGAATGTGGCGGAAGCGCTTCTGATAATGCGCCAGCAGTCCCGGGTGATCGCGCCACAGGTCCAGTGCGCGCAACAGCAGTTCGGAAAAGTCGATGACACCCGCACGCAGGCACGCGGCCTCGTAGGCTTCATAGATGCTGCGCATGGTGGCCAGAAACAGATCGCCGCTGGCTTGAATGTGTTGCGGACGCAGACCTTCGTCTTTCTGCCCGTTGATGAACCATTGAGCCTGACGGGCCGGCCAGCGTTGTTCGTCCAGGCCGAGCTCGCGGATGACCCGCTTGACCAGTCGCTGCTGATCGTCGCTGTCGAGAATCTGGAAGGTCTGGCTCAGCCCGGCTTCCTGCCAGTGCGCCCGCAACAGGCGGTGCGCCAGGCCGTGGAAGGTGCCGACCCACATGCCGGCCGGGTTGATACCCATCAACTGTTCGATGCGATGACGCATCTCGGCAGCCGCCTTGTTGGTAAAGGTCACCGACAGAATGGAGTGGGGCGAAGCGTTTTCGACCTGGATCAACCAGGCGATACGGTGCACCAGCACTCGGGTTTTACCGGA